>ERZ1370068.1399-contig-1129_pt1 | contig 258830 bp, 336 predicted proteins | sample MGYA00561227_ERZ1370068 | MGnify/ENA primary metagenome ERZ1370068 (study PRJEB38410, sample SAMEA6850437) | metagenome | study: Metagenomic assessment of the ecological functions of the soil: analysis of the soil microbiota associated with the...
GACCTGCAGCATTTTGCGCCAGTATCGTGAAGCAACCCCTATTCGCGCAATTCCATGCAAGAGGAGCGTGGACGAACTGGCGACGCAAGCGCAACTGAGGGGAAGATTCCGCGGCGAAGGCGGACGCGGATGGAAGCTGGACCAGCTGGGCCGGCCGAGCACCCCCGAATGCTCAATATCCGGATCGCGGCAGCTGGAGTGGCAAGGAGTGCCTCGACGCGCCCTTTCACGCGAGGAGCAGCGTCCCGCGCGAGTCGGACGAACGTCTCGCCTTGACGCCTCGATCGACAGTCGCCCTGCACGTCATCGTGCATGGCGAGCGCCGCTTGACGTCGACGCTCTTCGGAAGTTTTCGAGCCCATCGAGTGACTCGCGGAGTCCCCGATCTGCGCCGGCCTCTCACATGGAACGAGCAGATGAAACGCTGGGGGACGCGCCGGAGCGCCAGGGGGTGCATCTACTGCGGAGACGAAGGGTCGCTGGTGCCGCGCCGCTATGGCCCCGGTAGCTCACGTTGACAGACTCGTGCCGCCAGTTTCGGGTTCTTCCAAGCAAAGCGGATCGCCTTTAATCCTCGATCTTCGAAGTCGCTGTCTCGATCCTCGCGTGAGAAGAGGGGTCGATTGACGCCAAGGCCTCCGAGATCATCGGCGAAGCCTTCACTACTCAACACCTCAGAAAGCCTCATACGGCACTGCCTAACATGATGACGTATCCTCGTCGAGTCGGCATCAGAAGTGACCTAGAGCGACTAGCGCCGTCCATTATTTTCAATCGCTTGAGATCCGCATTGTCCATGGCAGCCACCTTGCAACTAGTCCAGCGTAGGAACGGAGAGATTCATAACCCGATAAGGGCAAACCACCCGAAAGGGTGGGACGCAAAGCTACTGGCCTAAGTCCCGGGCATCCCGGGATATGGCGGCAGAGTTGCCGGGCGAACACAGAGCCTCCTCTGGGCTGTGACCTCGCACACGGCTCGGAGGAGACTAGCAGTGACTTCGCTCAAGAGACCGTCCCGTCGCGTTGCCGCCGCAGCACTGCTCTTCCTGACGATCCTCACCTGGCACGCTGAAGCCATCGCAGGCCAGCTCACCGAGTCGTGGGTCAACAATACGGCCGATGCGATCGGGATCTCGGTCGAGCGAAGCATGGGCAGCACGGGGGCGTTCGCTGAAATCGCCACGACGGGAGCCACAGCCACCGCGTACACAGATCCCACCGTGGCCGATGGGACGACCTATTGCTATCGTGTCCGCGCATACAATCCAACCGCCTACTCTGCTTACTCCAACACGGCGTGTGGCGCCACGGCCCAAGCGGTCAGTCTCGCGGTGGTGATGATGGGCACCGGCAGCGGTGTCGTGATCAGTACGCCATCCGGGATCCTCTGCGGCACGACCTGTTCGGCGACCTACGGCAGCGGCACCGCGGTGACCCTGACCGCCACGCCGGCGTCAGGCTCGACCTTCGCCGGCTGGAGCGGTGGCGGGTGCACGGGCACAGGCACCTGCACGGTGACCGTGACCGCCACGACGACGGTGACCGCCACGTTCAATGCGTCGTACGGTGGGCCTCACGGTCAGCAAGGCCGGGACCGGCAGCGGCACGCGTCAGTAGCTCGCCGGCCGGCATCACGTGCGGGACGACCTGCTCGGCGACCTACCCGCCAGGAACCGCGGTGACCCTGACGGCCGTGACGGCGACGGGCTCGACGTTCACGGGCTGGAGCGGCGCATGTACGGGCACCGGCTCCTGCAGTGTGACGTTGACGTCCGCGCACGACGGTCACGGCAACGTTCACCCAGCAGACCCAGACCCAGACCCAGTCCCAGACGCTCACGGTCGGCGTCTCTGGCAAGGGCGCGGTGACCAGCGTCGCCGGCGGGGATCAACTGCGGACAGACTTGCTCGGCCACCTACCCGAGCAGCACGGCGGTGACCCTTACCGCCAACCCGGGCGGGGGTTCTCCTTTATCGGCTGGAGCGGCGCCTGCACCGGCACCGGCTCCTGCTCGGCTGAGCATGACCATCCGCCCAAACCGTAAACGCGACCTTCAAGAAGGTGCAAGGGGAAGCACGAAGAACAAGATGCGCGAGATCCCGAAGAATCGACAAGGACGTACAGATATTGCGCTTCGACCTGTTCGACAGGGCGCTGGCACACGCAGGCGGGTCGCCGCCCGCCGGCCCGGTCGCGGTCCCCACGACTCGCTTCATCCCCGGACCCTTGGGTTCAGCGTACCTGGCTGAACGCGAGCCGGCCCAGGCGACAGAAACGCTCCAGTTCGGCGCTTCGCGCCCACCTCGACCTCTTCATGCGCACCAGTTTTCTGGAGCGCGCTGCGTGCTCAAAGGAAGCGGTGAGTGCGGCAACAAAGCAATTCAAGCGCCTCTGCTCTCGCACCAACCTACGTGTCAAGCCGTAGGCTGATCTTGCCGGGCCAGCCCGCGCTGCAAGCAGCGCCAATAGCACGGAGCCGCGTCACCAAACCAGTTTGCTCTCGCCACAGGTGGGCAGGTCTAAATATTTGCTTGGAAATATCGCTTCGTTGGAAACATTTGCTTCTTGTGGGTGGACCTCGGCCAGCGCCAACCGCTCCAAGTCTCCGCACACCTGAAAAATACCCCCGCCCGCACGGATAGCATTGAGAAATTTCTGAACGTTTTAAATGCGGTCCACTGCGGGTCTCTTGGACGGAGGCCTCCGGATGAGGAAGCGGCTGCCCGCGTTCGTTCTCGGAATGGCCGTGGCTCTCGCCGCGCCGTATACGCCTCAGCCCTCACCTTCGATGCGGACTGGCGGTGCAGGCGGAAGGCTCTGTGGACGGTTTCACGCCACTCCTGACGATCCAGAGCCCGGGCAGTGGTATCCCTGGAGCTCGCGGGGAGCGTGAGCCGTTCGGGCGGCGCCGACGTGAAGTCGGACACCGGCGTCGTTGCGGGCGGCGGCACGACGAATGTCGGCAATGTGAAAGACCGGCGCGTCACAGACCTCTGACACGGACGCTTCGGTGGGAACGGGATTACGAAGGCCTCCCAGATCGCCATCGTGTTCAACGCGGACGAGCCCAGCGGAAACTCCATCACGCTCACGGGTCTTCAGATGAGCGTCTTCAATGGCAACATGCGGATATCTTTGACGCCCATCTCCGCCGCGTCAGTAACCTTCCCGACGACGTTCACGGGCATTGGCAAGGAGGGCTTTGTCTTCAGGCTCGATACGGCCGAGGCCGCGGCGCTTCAAACGCGCTCCTCAATGGGTTGACGCCCGCGGCGGTCGCGGCACTTCGCCTCGGTCTCTCGGCATCGGCGAGCGACGCGACTGGCGGCCCCGAGACCTTCAATGTGGCGACGATCACGGCAGTCCCCGTGACGCTCACGGCAGTCCCGGAATCCGGCGGCACATTTTTGTTCGCGGTCACAGCTCTCGCCGGGCTATCGTTTCGTCGCATGGAGGCGGCGAACAGAGCGTTTAGGCAACCACGAAGTCCTCGGTAGATTGGCCCCGCCCGGAAGACCTCAGCAGTGTTACCGACACCCTCCCTCGGCAGGGCAATCAGTTCGAAGCTACAGTAGTTGATTGCCTGAAGACGGCGAAGAGCCTCAGGCTCCACGATCCTGCAGTCTCTCCAGCTGCGCGCCGACCGGTTGATCCAGTAGGCACGGCCGCCACGATATCGGGGTACAGTGGAGGACAGCTCCTGCCAGGCGACTGACTCATGAACGACCACGAGCTTTCCGAAGCCCACCTCGCCGCATTCTCCGATGCTGGCGTCCCGTCGCCGGTCCGCGCGATCGCGCTGCTGGCTGCCGCAATCCTGCTCGCGGTGGGCCTTGCCGGCGTGAGTCCGGCGCAGGCGCAGCCGGCCGATGTCCGCACGCTCACGATACGCGCGGCTCCGGACGGGTCCTATCGGGCCCAGCCGAACTGGGAAGCCAATCTGCGGACGAACGTCGCCGCGGTGTCGGCGCTCTACGAGAAAACCTTCCGGATCCGCTTCGTCCTGCTCGACATCGTCCCGTGGGCGGCGGCCCCTCGGGGGACCGGGTGCGCCAGATCAGCAAATTGATGGCCGACGTGCCGCCAGGGCGTGCGGACCTCGTGGTGGCCTTCAGCGGCCGGTGCGAGGGGAACAAGGCTGGCTGGACATGTGCTGTTCGACCGATACGCCGTCGTCACCTCGGGATGCGGGACACCCACTGCGAACCAGGCCACGGCGCAGGCGATTCTGTCGCACGAGCTGGCGCATCTCTTCGGCGCTTTCCATCCCGCCAGCAACGTGGAGTCGGTGATGCGAAAGGCGGGCCCGCGGACAGGTTCGACGACCAGACGACCAGGATCCTCCGCCTGACCCGCGACTTCGATTTCTCGCAAGGGGTGACGAGCCTGACTCCGGAGACGCGGCGGGCCTGGAGCGCCATCTACGCCGAGGGCCACGCCAAGCGGCGAGCCCAACCCGCTCGCGGCGGCCTTCGCGCGTGCCGGGTGGACGCTGCTGCGCCAGGCGAAGCCGCAGGAAGCCGAGGCGGCTCTGCACGAGGCCATCAGGCTCGACGCGACCGTGGCGCCGCCGCACGCGACGCTGGGCCGTGTCTACGCCAGCACCGGTCGCCTCGAGGATGCGGTGCGAGAGCTCCGGACCGCCAAGGCGCTCGACTCTCGACTCATGGAGGCGCGGATAGTCCTTGGGTTCGTCCTCCTGCAGCTCAGGAGGGACGAGGACGCGCTCTCAGAGTTTCAGGACGCGCTGCAGATGGACCCGCGTCTGGGACGAGCGTATGTGGGTCAGGGCGTGACGCTGGTGCGTCGCGGCAAGCTGGATGAGGCGATCACGGCGCTCACCGAGGCCATCAGACTCGACCCGAGCGACCTGTGGGCCCTCAAGCGAGCGTGCCTCTGCCCTCCGCACGAAGGGGGCCTATGTCGAGGCGATCGAGGACCTCGGCCGGGTGATCCAGCTGCGTCCAAAAGACGCCGGCGCCTGGAATGACCGGTGCTACACGCGCGCCGTGGCCGGAAAGCTGGAAGAAGCCCTGGCAGATTGCAATGAATCCCTGCGGCTCCAGCCCGATTTACCCAACGCTCTTGTCAACCGCGGGCTGACCTATCTCAAGATGGACCAGCCTGCCAGGGCTCTCGCCGACTACGACGCGGCCCTGCGTCTCGTCCCTCGAAGTGCCTTGGCCCTCTACGGACGCGGCCTCGCCAAGCGAAAGACGGGCGACATGGCCAGTGGGGACGCCGATCTGGCGGCCGCGACGGCACTCTCCCCGCGGGTCTCGGAGGACTATGCGGCGTCCGGCGCAACGCCCTGAGCCACACGGGTCCGCCGCGCCGCCGGCCAACGCCGGTCGATGAAGATCCATTTCCACGGGCGGCGGGCGACGTGACGAGCGCAGCCTTCGCTCACGCCTATGAGAAGGCATCTACTCGTGATGCTTCTCGCGGTTGCCGGATGCCTCCGCATGCCCTCTGTCGCCTCAGGCTCGACCTCATTTTCGGCGAGGCGCCGCGGCACTTCAAACGCTCCTCAATGGGTTGCCGCCCGCGGCGGCTCGCGGCACTTTCGCCTGCCGGCCTCGGCATCGGCGAGCGACAGCGACCGCGCGGCCCCGGCGACCGCCAATCGTGGCGACGACCACGGCAGTCCCCGTGACGCTCACGGCAGTCCCGGAACCCGGCACACTTTTATTCGCGGTCACAGCTCTCGTCGGGCTATCGTTTCTCGCATGGAGGCGGCAAAGAGAGACTTCTAGGGACCACACGGCCTACCAACTATTCCATCCACCCCGCGAATAGCAGCTCGCGGGATGTCTCTCCCGCCAGGATATTTCGCGCCAGCCCCGGCCTACGACGCAATCAGCCAAGCGCTCGAAGGCCAAACTGGCCGATGGCCTGACAGGAGCCGTCCAATAAGCAAACACCCGGCCCTGCCATATGTAGCCCCATTCGCGGCGTTCATGGTCTTCATCGCATTGGCGCATTGGCTCCCTGTGTCTCCCCGTCTTCTATATCCAGTCCGAGTTGTGGTCGGTCGGTGTGGTGCTCGCATTTTCTCGCGGCAGCTCATCTCATTCCGTGCCGGAAACTGGCTTGGCAGCATTGGAGTAGGCATCGCCGTGTTCGTGTTATGGATCGCACCCGACGTGCTCTGGCCTGCATATCGCAGCCACTGGCTGTTGGACAACTCGTTGGTCGGCTCGGCCAGGAGCTCGCTCCCACACGAGGTCAAGTCCGATCTGGTGTTTCTCGTCTTTCGGATATTCGGTTCCGTGCTGCTCGTCCCGGTCCTCGAGGAGCTCTTCTGGCGTGGGTGGCTGATGCGCTGGCTTCATCCGGCCGGACTTCGAGGCCGTCCGGCTAGGGACCTACCACACGTTACTCGTTCTGGGTGACAGCAGGCTGCTTTGCCGCCGAGCATGGCTCTGTACTGGGACGTAGGACTGCTCGCCGGCATCATCTACAACTGGTGGATGGTCCGAACCGGCCGACTGGCGGACTGGCATCGTGGCCCACGCGGTAACCAACGGACTGCTTGCACGATCTACGTGCTCTACGCCGGCCATTGGCAATATTGGCTGGTGAACGCGCGACCTGCCATCTGGTCCACACATGACGACCAACGGCCTGATCGCCGCCTACGTGTCTGGTCTGGGCGCTGGTCCCTCTGGTGCGTACCCGCTCCCCGGTGGCACACGCTCACGCGCTCGTGGATCCTCTGGTATTGTTCCGCAGTGTGTCCAGTCAGAACCGTTTGGAAGCTTTTCAGCGCCATGCTGGTCGCCACGACCCTCTTCGCCGGCGGAGCTGAAAGAGCGGCTCAACCAAGACTGGAGGGCTCAACTCACGCTGGACTGGGTGGACAACACGGGTGGCACCGCCAATTTCGTCGTTGAGCGCAAAACGGGGACCACCGGCACATATGCTCGGATTGCCACGACGGGCATCGGCGTGACCACCTACACGGACTTGGCCGTCGTCGCGGGCATCACGTATTGCTACCGGGTCAAGGCCTCCGAACGCCCTCGGAGAGTCTAGTTACTCGAACGAGGCCTGCAAAGTCCGTCGCCGTCGGATTCGAAAGCCGCTAGGCGGTTTCCGTGGTCTTCGCCTCCGACTATCAAGCCGCTGAGTTCCTACCCGGCTGCACGCTCATCCTCGCTGCTACCTTTGCCGACGGCTCGACAGCGACAGCGGTGACTTCCGTACCTTAAGTGGTGACTTTCGTGCCGTAAGCGGCGACTTCCGTGCCGTAGTAGTCGGGCCCCGGCCACGATGGCCACGCCGCGCCCTGCTCAACTCCCGAGCATCCAGTCCTCGCGGGGCACCCAGCTTGGCGGCACCCGCCCCACTCGGCTGTTCCTGATTGACTCCTCGTGCGGGCTCTGACAAAATCCGCGCGAATGTCACAGCTTGGTCGGTAACCGCATCCACCGGATAGCTCGGAATATTGTCGTCACAATCCTTGTCGGGATTGCCCTCTTCGCCACGCGAAATGCCAGCGCAGCTCAACTCACGCTCGACTGGGTAGACAACGCGGGGGCACGGCCTCCTTTCACGATCGAGCGCAAGACGGACATCACCGGCACGTATGCGTGGATCGCGACGACGCCACCGGCATCACGACCTACGTGGACTCGACGGTCGTTGCGGGCACCACGTATTGCTACCGGGTCCAAGCCTCGAACGCCTCTGGAAACTCTGACTACCTCGAACGAGGCCTGCGGGTCCATCGCCCACCCGGCGAAATGACGCGCGAGTGGCAGCCCTACCGCGCTGGACGGTAGCGCTCACCGCGCCACTGGAAGGAAGCATCGTCAGTCAGTCGGTGACGGTATCAGGAACCGCCTCCAGCACAGCGGCGCGGATCAGCCTGATGCTGGACGGCTCGATCGCTGGCGATGGTGGGCGGCAACGACAGCCACTTGTGCGTGGATACGACCAGCTCAGTCAATGGAACGCGCACACCTGGACGGCCAAGGCGTACGATGCCTCAGGCAACTCGGTAAGTTCCCACGCCCTGCCAGCGTGGTGGTGCACGAACGCCGCCGCAGCAGGAGACACCACGATGCCGGCAAGACTGACGCTAGCCTGGCGGCTTGCTGCAGGACCGAGGTGAGGCGGGCGACATGGCGCTGGCCCCGGACGGGACCCTGGATGGCACGCTGACGGTGATGCTGGAACGCGCCCCGGGGGCGGACCGTCACGGGCCTCCGGCTGGACAGCGACGCGCCGGGGACCTGGGACACCACCATGGGGAACGAGGTCGTGGCTCTTGGGCGTCGCGACGACGCTGGACCAGGGCGCTGCTGAATGCGCCTTGGACCATGGCTGTGAACTTCCGGTGGCCGACGGGGCGAGTTTCGTGCGTGTTCGCCTCGGACTCATCGGGCCAGCGCAGCTCCTGTCCGGGCCGGACCCTGACGCGCCACAGCCACTTTTGCCGACGGCTCGACGGCGACACGGCGGTGACCAACGGCGCCGCAGGGGCCCGCCTCGGTGACCGCCAGCCAACGAGACGTTCTGCTGGCCGCTGGGCGGCGTGAGCCGAGCGAGCTGCCGTGGCACCGGACTCGCCCTGACCCGGGCTGCCGGTCCAGTGTGCCATAGCGCGACGGGTCCAGGTCACTACGACGCTTTCTCCGGTGTGTTCTGGCTGGCTCACGTTCATCTACAACTGGTGGATGATTTGGGACCCGCAGACTGGCCGACGCACGGCGCACGTGGTTACGAACGGACTGCTCGCGGCGTACGTGCTCTCCGGCCACTGGCAGTATTGGCGGTGAAGCGCCTCAGTTTCCTGCGTATGCAAACTCTTGCAATATGCCTACGAGTGACTCTCGTCACTTCTGATGAGTCCTTGTTCCGCAGGCAAACTAATCGCGATCGCAGTGGAAAGATTCGCCACGCTGGACGGCAGTGCCTCGTCGCCACGGTCGCTCGCGACAAAGTGCGCAGCCGCGAGTCCATATGGTTTACCGCACCACGGTTCACCGCAAGCACGCCAGCCTCAAGTAATTGATCTGCTGGTCGCTTGCCCCGATGTTCGGCAGACAGACGCAGCCTCACCCGACGGGACCTTGATCCTGTCTAGACATGGCCGTCCATACTGCCAACATGAAGGCCTCACGCACGAAGCTCTTCCAAAATGGCGGCAGCCGAGGCAGTCCGACTCCCGAAGGAGTGCCGGTTTGCGGGACGGGCGAGAGTCTTGGTGCGCCGGCAGGGCCGCCGCGTCATCCTCGGGCCGCAGACGACTGGCCGGATAGGTTTCGCGCTTGTTTGGGCGCCTGGCGGTAAGGGAAGATCCCCGGCCGACGCAACAGCGCGTCCGAGATCTGCGTGATCCCTTCGCCCTGATGCCGCAGTACATGTTGGACACGGATACGGTGAGTTTGCCCTCCGTGGCCGGTGACGGAGCTCGGGACACGTCCGCCTCGCCAACGCCGCCCGCTCCCGGAGCTCTGGTATGTTCGAGCTCGATCGCGCTTGCTCACGTAATCCGGTCAAGTGCGGCAGCTTCCCCCTGGTCCTTCGCAACGGCGGGGCGCCCGAACTTCGATCCGTGGCTGGCGATGGCGGAGCTGTGCGGGATCCGGCATCGCTCGCCAACTGGTACCTCAAGCGCAGAGCCTCTATGGATCGTCGACGCAGTGCTGGTCGCCACTACCCTCGTCGCCGCACGCCGCTGAGCGATGCGGCGTTCTGAGACTCTTCGCTGTTTCCAACTGGGTCGACCTCTCAACTCGGGTGTGCCGGTGAATCCGGCGAGCGCTCAGACGGTGATACGGGACGTTGCGTCGGCGTCGAGGGCTGGTCTGCTCGAACACCGCCGACCGGGCCCGGTCATCCGCTTATACGCGCCTGCGGCGACTCGCGCTTCGCGCCGAGGCATTGCGAGCGCGCAGCACTTCGCCGTCTCGGTCAGGGCAGCTGAAGTCCATGATGTCGAACGACGGCACGGCTCCCACCTAGTCGCGCTGAGCGTCGCTGACCGCACCAAGGTGCCGCCAGCCGGGAGCGAAGCGAGGTGGCGGCCTGCTTGGGCTAATTGCAGAGCAATGAAATGTGGGACGACCTCGGCTGGCCTGAACTAGGGCCGCGCACCTCGGCCCGCCCATTGCTCCAGGCACTGTAAATGCGTCGAGCCTTGGGTGTCGAGGCCGGCCGCTCCATGCTTCGAGCTCGCAGGAAGGCAATGACGAGGCGAGGTGGCAACCCCGCTCAGCCCCGGCACCTCACAGACAATCAGACCAGCCTCTTAACCTCACCGGCCAGTGGTGATCCTCGTGTGCCGAGACGATGGCCTTCTGCCATCCCACAATGGCAGGGCGCGCACGGGTGGCCCGCTCGGTCTACTCGGCGGCCCGGACCCGGTCCCGCCCCTCGCTCTTGGCCCGATAGAGCGCGGAGTCCGCCGCGTGAACGAGGGCCGCAGACGTCTTGCCGTGCTCGGGAAGGCCGCGACGCCGGCGGAAACGGTGATCGGCCCGATGAGCCGACCCCGGTGCGACACGTGGAGTTGCCGCACCGCCTCCTGAGCTCCTCGGCTCGACGCCGCGCGCAGGCTCCAGGGCGCCTCCGGCAGGATCAGAACGAACTCCTCGCCACCGTAGCGGCACGCGATATCGCCTTCGCGCACCCGTGCCATGAGCAAGCCACCCAGCTCGCGCAGCACGCGCATCGCCGGCGTCGTGCCCGCGGGAGTCGTTGAGCGGCTTGAAGTGATCGATGTCCAGCATGATGATGCCGATGGCGCGCCGGCCGCGCGCGGCGCGGGCGAGCTCGAGGTCGAGCGTCTCCTCCATGTAGCGGCGGTTGAAGAGCCCCGTGAGCGGGTCCAGGATGGACTGGCTTCGCAGGGTGTCGCGCAGCCGCAGGTTGGCGAGCGCCAGCGCGATGCGCTCAGCCACGGTCACCGCGAGCTGCTTCTGGGCCTCGCGCAAAGGCTCGGGAACGCGATCGCCTTGACCCGGCTCGGAGGCGCCCCTTGCAAGTGCAGGAGGCCCATCGACTCGCCATGCGCCATCATGGGAACGCAGAGGTAGCTCGTCGGTGGAGACGAGCCCAGATGACCGCAGACGGGCTCCGTGCCGCCGCCGTCCACGCGATAGGGCCGCCCGCGCCGCAGGGCCCAGCACCGGTCCGGCGCGAAAAGAGAGTCGATGGGAGGCGAGTCTCCCAGGGAGGCGACAACCTCCACGAGGTTCCTCGACGCGCCGAGCACGCCCAGGGCACCGGACTCCGAGGGAAAGAGCTTCGGGGCGAACGCGCGGATGACCGTGTAGGCCTCGTCAGCGGTCAGACAGCTCTGGAGCAGGTCGGCCATCTCGCCGAGCAACGTGGTCTGCCGGGTGCGGTGTTCGAGCTCGGTCACCGATTCAGAGAGGTTCCGGTTGGCCTGCTCCAGAGCCGCCTCGACCTGCTTGCGCCTGGTGATGTCGTTGATGAAGGCCATGACCCGGATCCCTTCATCGGTTTCGGTGAAACTCAGGCTGATCTCGACAGGGAACTCAGAGCCGTCTTGTCGCCGACCGGACAGGTCGAGACCCTGCCCCATCGAACGGATGCGGGGCGTGGCCGTGTACCCTGCCCGGTGGCCGACGTGGACGTCACGAAAGCGCTCGGGAAGCAGGACTTCGACATTCTGCTCGAGCAGCTCGTCCCGGCGGTAGCCGAACATCTGCTCGATCTTGACGTTGGCGTGCACGATCCGCCCGTCGCGATCGACGATCAATATCCCTTCACCCGCGGACTCCAGGAACGCCCGGGCCCGCGTCTCGCTCTTCCGCAGTTCCTCCTCCACCCGGCGGCGTCCGCCGATGGCCGCGCCGAGGACGAGGGCGGTCACCGCCACCACCCCATGAAGATCTGCAGCAGGAGGAAGTCCTCCGTGGGAGTTTTGCCCGCGAACGGACCGACCGCTCGTGCGGTGTTCCAGATCGCAATCACGAATGCGAGAAGGGTCGCGGTCGCGGCTCCGTGCTGGCTAAAGCGCATCGCCGCCCAGATCGAGAAGGGAAAGATGGCGAAGGCCAGGGTGGTGATCCGAGCGCGCCTCCCACCCGCCAGCCACCGAACACCATCTGACTGACAACCGCGAGCGAGGCCAGCAGCGCTCCGGCCTCGCCGACCCGCCGGAGGGTCCAGGTGATCTCCCGGCGCGCGGCCCACGTGAGCAGCACCGGGGCGACGATCAGGGCTCCCATGGCGTCGCCGAGCCACCACTGCCACCAGAGCGTGGCGAAGAGATGCCACGGGGCTGCCCCGCCCAGACAGAGGCTGAAGACGCCGATGGTGGCGCTGACCACTGTAGACACTCCCGCCGCCAGCGCCGTGAATCCGAGGACGTCCTGGGGCCGCTCGAGAGACTCACGAAACTGAGTGAGATGTCGAAGAAGATAGGCGCCGGCCAGCGCCTCGAGAGTATTGCCCGTCGCGATGGCCGCCGACACCGCCAAGCCAACACCCGTGAACGCGTTGGCGAGGAATGCTCCTAGCGCGATCCCCGGCCAGATCCGGTAACCGAAGAGCAGCACGGCGGCCAGCGCGATTCCCGTCGGCGGCCACACCAGGGAGACGCTCTTGTGCATGGCCGCCAGGGACAGCCCGAACCTGGCCGCGGCGAAGTAGACGACGGTGAGAATCCCGATGAGCGTGACGGAGGAAAGGCCGGGAGCCAAGATGGCCCCGGATGCGGCGTCGCGCGAGCCGCCGCGGCCGGACTCGTCCGACCGATGGTCGGTGGGGCTCGTCGGCCACGGCATTGGTGCCTCCACTCGACCCAGCACGCACGAAGTTTTGCGATCGGTGGCCGGTCCGACGTTGTTGAGACAGGGCGGCCACGCTCGCCGGTGGGCGGTCGTGCCAGATAGTGTAGGAGAAAGGGGCAGCGGGAGCGTCCAAGAATCGTCGATGGGTGACGGGCGCCGACGGCGGACCCTGTGCCCCAGTGGCTGGCTATTCGAACGAGGCCTGCGGGTCCCCGCCGCCGGCTTCGAGGTGACCGTGGCGAAGGCCGGCACCGGTTCCAGCTCGGTGGTCAGCACCCCGCAAGGGTCCTTCTCAAGAAGAATCCATCGGACCTCCAGGGACATTGGCTCCAGGGATGTGTGCGCCTGGTCAAAGGCACCTACGCTTGCCCTGCCGCCCGAAGATACCTCTGAGCCTGCTCCGGACGTTACCGGCGTTTCGTCGTGCGCGGACGACGATTCTAGGCTACCATAGCGCCCAGCCTATGCTCACTCGCGCACAACTCGATTGGGAACACCCACAGGGAGCTCGGATGGCGACGCCATCGGCACCACCCACGGAAACCATTCTCGTCGTCGATGACGAGGCCCAAGTCCTGGAGTTGGTCGCAGAGCTCCTGCGGACGCAGGGCTACGCCGTCCTGAGCACGTGGGATCCAGATGAGGCGCTCCGAATCGCGCGAGCGCCATACCGGATCGATCCATCTGCTTCTGTCGGACCTCGTGATGCCGGTCATGACCGGGCAGGAGCTGGCGACGGAACTCTGCGCCATCTATCCCGACATGAAGGTGCTTTTCATGTCTGCCTGCAGCGTCGAGACCGCTGAAGACTACAACGTGCGGCTGGCTCCCGGCGAGCCGTTCCTCGGGCAAGCCCTTCAGCATTGCCGGACTCCAGCGCACGGTCCGGGACGCACTCGACTACGAGGCACCGTCTTCTCCGCACCTGATCCAATGAGCTCCGCGTCGCATGTGATGTCCGAGCATCTGCGCTTCGTGAATCCCAACGGATACGCTCCGACGTATCCCATCTAGCACTCTAGAAGCGCGCGCGGCTCGGTGGCAGGCTGGCCGCGATGGGTTACTCGCGGCCGCAGCTCAAGCTCCTTGTCCTCCTCGCGGCGATTCTTCTCGCCGGCCTCGGCGTCCGCGAATGGCGAGCGGACTTTCCCGACGCCGCCGAGCGGCTGGAGCGCTTCGACCGTGAGGATCCGCCCCCGCCGATTCCTCCCGCGCCGCGCCCTCGAGCCGCGGCCCGCTGGTCCCCTGCCCGCGTCGAGGCGGCTCCGCCGCCTCGCGTGCTCCCGTCACCGCGGGCACGCATCTCTCCGCCGCCCGCGCGCCGCTCCGCCGGTCGATCCGCGTCCGCTCGACATCAATCACGCCACCGTGGAGCAGATCGCGAGGCTGCCCGGCGTGGGTCCGAGCCTCGCCCGCCGCATCGTCGACGAGCGCGATCGGATCGGTCGCTTCGACTCCCCGACGGGCTTCGCGGCATCCTTGGGCTCGGCCGGAAGAAGGTCACGGCGCTCCGTGAATACGTGACCGTGGGGAGAAGCCCTGATGAAATGGCACGAGGCGCCCCTCCTGCCCCTGGCCGCCGCCTTCGCCGCTCGGCATCTACTCGAGCTCGTGGGCGGCCGTCCCCACCTCGTGGCTCCTCGGCGCGGGCGGGCTTCTGCTCCTGCTCACCGCCGTCGCGCTGGCCTTCGGTGGGGACCGCGTCGCCACGGTGGGATTGCTCGTCCTCGCGTCCGCGCTGGGAGCGCTTCGTGCCGCGAGCGATCCTCCCCGCCGACCACATCGCGCGGGCCGCGCTCGGACCACTGGTCAGCGTGGAAGGACGCCTGGCCGAAGAGCCGGTGCGCTGGACCGCGGACCGGACCGGCTCCTCATCGACGTCGACGGCCTGCGCGACGGTCTCGATCTCCGGCCGGCCTCGGGGCGGCTCCAGGTCACGCTCTACGGCGAGGCCAGCCGCGGTGGGAGAAGGCCAGCGCGTGGCGCTGGACCTCAAGCTCTCGCGTCCGCGTGGCTTCAAGAATCCCGGCGCGTTCGACTATCCCGCCTTCCTGAGGCGCGAGGGCATCCTGCTCGTGGGCAGCGGGCGAGCCGAATCGCTCGTGGCCCTCACCGCCGACGATCCGCCCTGGCCCGTGCGCGTGAAACGCTGGGCGGTGGCCACCATCGGCGCGCATCTGCCCGAGACCTCCGCCGCCCTCATGGCCGGACTGCTCCTCGGCGAGAAGACGGGGCTGCCGCCGGAAGCCAGCGAGGCATTTCGGCGCGCCGGCGTCTATCACATCCTCGCGGTCTCCGGCTTCAACGTGGCCCTCCTCGCCTCGTCGGTCTTCTTCGTGCTCTCGACGTGCGGAGTGCCGAGACGCGCCACGGCCGTGGCGGCGGGATTGGCCCTCATCGGATTCGCTCTCGTCGTGGGCGGCCAGGCGTCCGTGCTCCGGGCCACCGTGATGGGACTGCTGCTCCTGGGCGCGATGCTGCTGGACCGGGAGTCACAGCTCATGAACGCTCTCGCCCTCGCGCGTGATCGTGCTCCTCGCCTGGCGCCCCGGCGACCTGGGCGAGCCTGGCTTCCAGCTATCCTTCGCGGCGACGGCCGGGATCATCTACCTCACGCCCTCCATCACCGCCTCGGCTCTCTGCCCGGGGATGGCCGACCTGGCTCGCCACGTCGACGGCGGTGAGCCTCGGCGCTCAGGCTGCGGTCACGCCCGTGATGCTCGCGCACTTCAACCAGCTCTCGCTGGTCGGGGTCGCCGCCAATCTCGTCGTGGTTCCGCTGGCCGCGGTCGGCGACCACGCTGGGCATGCTCGCCCTGCTGCGTTGGTCTGGTGAGCGTCTTCGCGGCCGACCTGCTCTTCCAGACTCTCTGGTTCGCTGCTCCTCGCCCTGCGCGCTGCTGTCTGGGTGGCGGCCCAGCTGCCGGCGGCCATGGTGTATCTGCCCGCCCCGAGCTGGGCGGCCATCGCCGCCTGGTGCGCGGCCTTGGCTCTCGTCCCCTACCTGGGCGGCGGGCGACGATGGATTCGGGGAACCGCGCTGGCCTGCCTCGGGCTCGCGATTGGCCTCTCCGTGTGGCCGTGGGTCAGGCCCAGCGACGGACGCCTTCGCGTCACCTTTCTCGACGTGGGCCAGGGCGACTCCATTCTGGTGGAGCTCCCGGAAGGGCCGAGACTGCTCGTCGACGGCGGTCCCGCGGGCGGCAATCGGCTCGACGTAGGCGAGCGCGTGCTCGCGCCATTTCTCTGGAACCGACCCGCGGCGCGGCTCGACGCGGTGGCGCTCTCGCATCCGGATTCCGATCACTCGGGCGGCCTCCGGGCCGTGCTCACGCGATTCCGGGTGCGCGAGTTCTGGGAGAACGGTCGCTGGATCTCCGGCACCGAGGACACCCTTCGTGCGCGTGGAGCGCTCCGGCGCCTGCCGGCGCACCCTCGTGGCGGGGCAGCGGCTCTGGCTCGGGTCGGCGCTGCTCACCGTCCTCAACCCCGACGGGACGCTTCCACTGGACGAGCCGCCGCCCTTTGGACAGAACGAGGAGTCGCTGGTGCTGCGGCTCGACTGGCGAGGGTTTCGCTGCTCCTCACCGGCGATCTCGGCGCTCCCGGCGAGGAGCACCTGCTCGCCTCCCGTGCACCGGTCCGGTCGCTGGTGCTGAAGGTGGGCCATCACGGCAGCCGCTATTCGTCCACCGGGGACTTCCTCGAAGCGACGCGGGCGCTCCTCGCCGTGATCTCCGTGGGCGCCCGCAATTCCTTCGGCCACCCCACGCCGGAGGCTCTCGGTCGCCTCGAGGCGGCGCAGGCGCGCATCTACCGAACCGACCGCGATGGCGCCGTGATGCTGGAAACGGACGGCCGCACCCTGTGGATCACCCGGTGGGCCTCGGGCGCGGTGGATCGCTTTGATCTCGATCCGGAGCGCGAGCCTTAAGCGCAGCGCGGCCCCCGACACGAGGTCGAGGGCCGCGGTGGGACGCGCGGGAAGCGGGAGGAGACGGTGCGGCTAGCTCTCGAAGCTGCGCTCGTACTGCGTGCGCAGCCGCTCCAGCTCCTCGGGATCGAGACGCATGCCCAGGGAGAGCCCCATCTCTCCCAGGATGGTCTTGATCTCGTTCAGCGACTTCTTGCCGAAATTCTTGGTCTTGAGCAGCTCCGACTCCGTCTTCTGCACGAGGTCGGCGATGGTGCGAATGCTCGCGGTCTTGAGACAGTTGGAGGCACGCACGGACAGCTCGAGCTCGTCGACATTGCGGAAGAGGTGCTCGTTGAGCTCGACGCGCGGCGCGTCCTCCGGCCCGGCCTCGGTGGTCTCCGTCTCGGGGGCGCGTTCTGCGGGAAATCCGTCAACAGGTCGAACTGGTCCTCGAGGATGCGGGCCGCCTCGCCCACCGCGATCTCAGGGGTGACGCTGCCGTTGGTCCACACCTCGAGCACGAGCCGCTCCATGCCCGGATCCTGCTTCGAGGGCTCGACGTGGAAGTTGACCCGCTTGACCGGACAGAAATCCGAATCGATGAGGATGGCGTTGATGGGCAGGGCCTCGGGCTCCCTCCGCTCGGCCGCCTGGTAGCCGCGGCCGCGCTCCACGCAGAGCTCCATCTCGATCGTGCCGTCCTTGTCGAGGTTGGCGAGGGTGACGTCGGGGGTGAGGATCTCCACATCGGCATCCGGCTCGAAATCGCGCGCGGTGATGGTGCGCGGTCCCTGCGCCTTGAGGCGAAGGAGCTTGGGCCGGTTCACGCTTACCGCGAAGACCAGCTTGCGGAGATTCATGATGATGTCGAGCGTGTCCTCGTTGACCCCCTGCAGATGCGAGAACTCGTGGAGGACGCCCTCGATCTTGGCCCAGGTGGGCGCGGCCCGGGAATCGAGGACAGCAGCACCCGGCGATAGGCATTGCCCACGGTGAGCGCGAAGCCCGGCTCGAAGGGCTCGACGGCAATCTGGCCGTGGGTGCGATCGCGGGTAAGCCACTCGTGGCGGACGGGAAGCACAAGCTGCTGCATCAGACGCCTCCTGGGGGAATTGGCGGGCTACTGCGCCCGAGGAAAGTCAGTATACCAGAAACGGTGGGAGGACCAAACGTGCCGCGGAAGTTTGACTGATCCGCGCGCCCCGGGCAAACTGAGGAAATCATGATGGAACGGCCCCGGTTCCTCAAGAGCTCGACCGGCGCCCCGACTCACGCCGGCCGACCTCTGCGCCAGCTCGTGTGGGGCGTGGTGGGCCTCTCCGGCCTCTTCGTCGGCCTCCAGATCTGGTGGCTGGTCACCGCCACCCCCACGGTGGCCGCGGGCCCTCGCGTCATCGAGATTCCACCGCACCTCGGTGTGCTCGACATCGCGCGACGCCTCGACAAGGCCGACATCATCAGAAGTCCCTTCGGCTTTGCCCTCCTCGCCCTCGTCCAGGGACGGGCGCGAACCCTCAGGGCCGGCGAGTACGAGGTGCCTCAGGGGCCAATACCTTCGCCGTGCTGAGCCTGCTCGAAGGGGGCAAGGTGCTCTACCACCCCGTGCTCCTCAAGGAAGGCGCCACTCTCGCCGAGCTGGCGCGGGCCATCGAGGCGGAGGGGCTGGCCCGGGCCGACGACGTGATCCGGGTCGGCCACGATCCCCTCTTCCTGAAGGCGCTCGAGATTTCCGGAGCCTCGGTCGAGGGCTACCTCTTCCCCGACACCTACCAGTTCGCCAAGGGGTCACGCCCGAGGAGATGCTTGCGCGCATGGTGATGAAGATGCGCGCCCAGCTCACGCCGGAGCTCGTGAAGGCAGCCGAGGATCGCGGCTTCACGGTGCACCAGCTGCTCACCCTCGCCTCCATCATCGAGCGCGAGGCGGTGGTGCCCAGCGAGCTGCCGCTGATCTCCGCGGTCTTCTGGAATCGCCTCAAGATCGAGATGCCGCTGCAGGCCGACCCCACCGTGCAGTACGCCATGGGGAAGGGCCGCCAGGCCCTTACCCGCAGCGATCTGCTCGTGGACCATCCCTACAACACCTACCGGCGCCCGGGGCTTCCCCCGGCCCCATCGCCAATCCGGGCTCCTCGCCATCCGCGCCGCGGCTAATCCGGCACGGGTCAACTATCTCTACTTCGTGGCGATGGACGAGCGTCGCCATCAGTTCTCGCAGAGCCTGAACGACCACAACGAGGCGGTGGCGCGGTATCGCCTCGGCAAGCTCCGCTGACACCGCTGCCAAACGGCGCTGGAGCGGCTTCTTGTGCTATAAACACAGGCGAAGCCATGGCGCCCGGCGACGAGTCGAGCACTCTCGAGATCCTGCCGGCGGCCGGACTGCGTGCCGCCCGCCCTCGCGCTCCGCGCTTTCCTCCGCTCTATCAACTGATTCGTAAGGCCTGCGCGCCGCTCCTGCGCTCCCGTTTCGGCCTCGAGGTCTCGGGGCTCGAGGGCGTGCCTGCCGAAGGCCCGTTCATTCTCGCCGCCAACCACCACAACTACCTCGACGGTGTGGTGCTGGGGGTGGCCGTGCCGCGGCCCATCAGCTTCCTCGTGATGCCGCGGGTGTTCCGCGCGAGTCCGCTCCACCCGCTCTTCCACCGCCGCATTGGCTCCATTCCCGTGAGCCTCGAACGCCCCGACCCGGGGGCCATGAAGCGCACCCTCCGCGTCCTCGAGGAGGGAGGCGTGGTAGGGATTTTCCCCGAAGGCCCCTTCAGTCGAGAGGGACGGCTCGTCCGCGGCCAACCGGGAGTGGCCATGATGGCCCTGCGCGCCGGCGTGCCCGTGGTGCCCGCGGCGATCAGCGGCACCTACGAGGCGCTCGCCGGCCGCCGTTTCTACATTCCGCGGGGCCGTCCCCTCACCGTTCGCTTCGGGCCCCGCTCCACTTCCACCAGTCGCGCCGGCGCGCCAGCCACGCCGAGCGCGACGAGGTCACCCGCCGCATCATGGGGCACATCGCGGCGCTGCTGCATGCCGGCCGTCCCGCCGAAACCCGGCGCGGAGAAGCCGGCGCTTCGTGACCGGCGCGGGCGATAACCCGGGATCCGGCAAGCCGTGGGGCGGCCGCTTCAGCGCGGACGCCGATCCCACCGCCGAGGCCTTCACCTCCTCGCTTTCCTTCGACCGCCGGCTCTGGCCGCACGACATCCGCGGCAGCGCGGCGTGGGCGCGGGCCCTCGAGCGGGCGGGACTGATCGACGCCACGGAGCGCGCGGCCATCGAGGGGGGCTCGAGTCGGTGCGGGCCGAGCTCGAGAGCGGGCGCTTCACCTTCCGGCGCGAGCTCGAAGACATCCACATGAACGTCGAGCGCCGCCTCATCGAGATCACCGGCCCGGTGGGCGGCAAGCTCCATACCGGACGCTCGCGCAACGACCAGATCGCGCTTGACGAGCGCCTCTATCTCCGCGACGTGCTCGGCGACCTCGACGCCGCGCTCGTCACCGTGCAGTCGGCTCTCCTCGCCCAGGCCGAGAAGCATCGCGAGGCGGCCATGCCCGGCTACACCACCTGCAGCGGGCCCAGCCCGTGCTCCTCGCCCACCACCTCCTCGCCTACGTGGCCATGCTCGATCGCGACCGTGAGCGCTTCGCGGACTGCGGCCGGCGCGTCAACATCATGCCGCTGGGATCGGCGGCGCTGGCCGGGGCGGCCTTCGTCATCGACCGCGAGGCCCTCGCCCGCGATCTCGGCTTCGCCGCGCCCAGCTCGAACAGCATGGACGCGGTGGCCGATCGCGACTATGTCGTCGAGTTCCTCGCCGCCGCGGCCGTGCTCGGCATGCACTGCTCCCGGCTCGCCGCCGATCTGACCCTGTGGGCCACCTCGGAGTTCGGCTTCGTCGAGTTCGCCGACGCGTTCGCCACCGGCTCGTCGATCATGCCCCAGAAGAAGAATCCCGACGTCGCCGAGCTGATCCGGGGCAAGACGGGCCGTCTCTACGGCAACCTGATGGCCGTGCTCACCGTCATGAAGGGCCTGCCCCTGACCTACAACTCCGACATGCAGGAGGACAAGGAGCCGCTCTTCGACACGGTGGACACGCTGGAGGCCGTGCTGCGGGTGCTGCCTCCCATGCTGGAGAGCCTCACCTTCCGGGTGGACCGAATGCTCCACGCGGCGGGCGCCTTCTACTCGACGGCCACCGACCTTGCCGACTACCTCGTGCGCAAGGGCCTGCCCTTCCGCGAGGCGCACGAGATCGTGGGCCGCGCGGTGCGCGAGGGCATCGCCAGGAGCAAGGAGCTGGGGGAGCTCTCCCTGGAAGAGCTCAAGCGCTTCTCGCCCCTCATCGAGAAGGACGTCTACGGGGCGCTCAGCGTCGAGTCGTCGCTCCGCGCGCGGGCAGTGACCGGCGGCACCGCTCCCGATGCGGTGGCCCGCGCCATCGCGCAGGCCCGGGCCCGCGTGGCGAGGGACCCCAGGCGGTGATCCGCCCCTCGCGGGGCGCGGTCGTGGCGACGGGAATCGCCATGGCCGCCCTCGCCCTCGCCGGCTGCGGAAAGAAAGGCCCCATCGTGCCGCCCGAGCGCCGCCTGCCCGTGGCCCCCGCCGAGATGACCGCCACCGTCGAGGATCGCGCCATCGTCGTGAAATGGACCAACCCGCGCAACCGGGTCGACAACACCCGGCTCCGGGATCTGGCCGTGGCGCGGCTCTTCAGACGCGAAGAGGCACCGGGCGCCGAGCCCAAGCCGGCCATGCTATCCGGCGATCGCGTGGTCGGCTACGAGCGGATCGCGGAGATCGCGCTCGACGCCGCGCCACCTCCCGGAGTGCAGCGGGTCGGCGGAGCCGTCACGTTCACCGACGACAAGGGGCTGAGCTTCGGTCGCCGGTATGTCTACGTCACCACCGCCGAGGATTCCAGCGGGCGGTCGAGCGCTCCCTCTCCCCCGTGGGGATCACCTTCCTCGCGGCTCCCACGCCACCCACGGGCCTCTCCGTCCAGGCCGGCGATACGCAGGCCCGGCTCCGGTGGGAGGCGCCGACCACGTTCATCGACGGCACGCCCGCGTCAGGCGAGCTGCGCTACCTCGTGCTTCGGGGGTCGGAGAGGGCGGACTCGCGCCGCTCACGCCCGCGCCCATCCCCGCCACCACGTATACGGACACGGGTCTGGTCAACGAGCTCGGCTATCGCTACGCGGTGAAGGGCGTGCGGGTGGACAAGGAAGGCACCGCGATCGGCCCCGCCTCGGAAGCCGTGGCCGTGACCCCCGTCGACACGACGCCGCCCTCGGCGCCCACACGACTGGTGGCCATCCCGGCTACCGGCGGGGTGAGGCTCGCGTGGAATCCGAGTCCCGAGGAGGACGTGGCGGAATACGCGATCTACCGCGGCGAAGGCACGGGTCCGCTGACGCGAATCGGGACGACCCAGGCAATCGCCACGATCTACACGGACAGGGACGTGCAGTCCGGCCGCACCTACCGCTACGCGGTCACCGCCCTCGACCGCGCCAAGCAAGCCAACGAAAGCCCCCGCTCCAACGAAGTAACCGTCACCATCCCCTAACCGATTCCCTCGCCCCCAGAGAGAGCGCCAAAATCGAGGCGATTCCCTCGCCCCGCAGGAGGAGCAGGGTGAGGGCGTCAATCGAGCCGCTCACACCTCGCCGATTCCCTCGCCCCGCGGAGGAGAGAGGGGCACGCTCACACCTCGTTGGCCCACACCTGCTCCGGCTCCTGGCGACGTCGCAGCAGAACCAGCGAGCCGTCGGCCTCGAGCATGACTTCGGGCGCCTGCGGATACGAGTTGTAGTTGATGGTGGCCATGGCCGCGCAGTACGCACCCGCGCCCCCGATCACCACGAGGTCGCCGATGCGAGGCCGCGGCACCCAGCGCGGAGCGAGCGCCTCGGGATCCCCGGGCGCGGGCGTGAGGATGTCTCCCGACTCGCAGCAGGGCCCGACGAACACCACGGCCGTCTGCTCCCGCCCCTCGGCGAGGACGTCGATGGGATGCTGGGCCCCGTAGAGCGAGGGGCGCATCAGCTCCGGCATGCCCGCGTCGAGCTTGGCGAAGACATAGCCTTCGCTGCCCGTGTCCACCACGTCCACACAGGCGGCCACGATGGCGCCCGCGTTGGCCACGAGGAAGGTCCCGGGCTCGACCTCGAGGCCCAGGGCCCGGCCGTCGCGGCGGCGGAAGGCCTCGAGCTCGCCGCGCACGTGGCTGCCCACGTCGAGCAGATCCACGCTCGGCTCCTCGGGCATGCGCCCCACCTTGAAGCCCCCACCCAGATTGACCACGGACACGTCCGGGAACCGGCCCACGATGTCGAGGGTCATGTGGGCCACGCGCTTCCAGACTTCAGGATCGGTGCCGGAGCCGATATGGGTGTGGAGCCGCGTGATGCGCAGGCGATGACGCGCGGCGATGGCCACCACCTCGTCGAGGTACTCGTGCCAGATCCCGAAGCTCGAGGCGGGCCCGCCGGTATTGGTGCGCTTCGTCGACCCGCTGCCCAGGCCTGGATTGATGCGTACGGAGACCTCGCCGCCCGGCGCGACCTTGCCGTACTCGTCGAGCTGGTGGAGCGAGCACGCGTTGAAGAGGATGCCGCGTCGCACGTGCTCGGCGAGCCGGCGCGAGGGCATCTGCGAGGTGAGCTGGATGCGCTCGGGGAAAGCCGGCCCGGAGCGCGCGCTCCACCTCGAAGTCGCTCGAGGCGTCCACGTGGAGGCCGAGATCGCGGAAGAGGGCGAGGATGCCGTGGTTCGGATTGGCCTTCATGGCGTAGCGGAGGGTGAGGCCGTGAGGCGCGGGAAAGGCGAGGGCCTGGCGCGCCGCCGCCTCGAGCCCAGCGCGGTCGTAGACGTAGCACGGGGTGCCGAAGCGCTCTCGCACGAGGGCGGCGACCTCCGCGGTGAGCCCTCCGGGCCAGCCAGGCGCGCGTGTGCCGCTCATCGACTCTCCTCCTTCGTGGGTTTGACGACACTGCGGCTCACGCCTTCGGCCGGCCGAGTGGTCATAGTATCGCATCCGGGCCCTCGAGGCAGGGGCTCACCGTGCCGACGCGAAGGACGCTTGAAGTGTTTCCGGCTGGGGTGCTAAAGTGACTCGACGTTCTCTCGCGGACAGCTTCGAGCCATGGAGGATCTCACTATGCGCCCCATGTTCCAGGGTTCCATCGTCGCGCTGGTCACTCCGTTCAGCGGCGGCAAGGTCGACGAGGCCAAGCTCCGGCAGCTCGTCGAGATGCACGTGGCGCAGGGCACGGACGGCATCGTGCCGTGCGGCACCACGGGCGAGTCGCCCACCCTCAGCCACGACGAGCACCGCCGGGTCGTCGAGATCGTCATCGAAGCGGCTCGCGGCCGCCTCCACGTCATCGCGGGCACCGGGTCCAATGCCACCTCCGAGGCCATCGACCTCACCCGCCACGCCAAGAAGGCCGGGGCCACCGGCGCCCTCGTGGTCAATCCGTACTACAACCGGCCGACCCAGGAGGGACTCTACCGCCATTTCCGTGCGGTGGCGGACGCCGTGGACATCCCGATCCTCGTCTACAACATCGCGGGGCGCACCGCGGTGAATGTCGAAACCGACACCCTCGCCCGCCTCGTCAAGGACTGCCCCAACATCGTGGGGGTCAAGGAAGCGTCCGGCTCGCTCGACCAGATGACCCAGGTCATCCTCGCCTGCGGCCCGGAGTTCAGCGTGCTCTCCGGCGATGACAACGTCACCCTGCCCCTGATGTCCGTGGGCGGCCGCGGCGTGATTTCCGTCGTCGCCAATATCGTTCCGCGCGAGACGGCCGAGATGACCCATGCCGCGCTGGCCGGAGACTGGAAGCTCGCGCGCGATCTCCATCTCAAGCTCTTCCCGCTGTCGCGGGCCATGTTCATCGAGACCAACCCCATACCCGTGAAGGAAGCCATGGGCATGATGGGGACGCTGGAGCCCGAGTTCCGCCTGCCCATGTGTCCCATGGGCGCGGCCAATCGCGAGCGCCTCAAGACCATCCTCGTCCAGCACGGCCTTCTCAAGGGCTGAGCCCTTACGATGGCCGATGTGGTGATTGCCGGCGCCGCCGGCCGGATGGGCTGTCGTCTCGTCGCCCTCCTCCAGGAAGACAAGGATCTGCGTCTGGTGGCCGCGCTCGAAGCGCCGGGCCATCCCGCGCTGCTCAAGGACGCGGGCGAGATCGCGGGCGTGGGCAAGCTGGGCGTGCCCATCACCGCCGATCCCGAGGGTGCCCTGGGCCGCGACCGTATCCTCATCGAGTTCTCCGTCCCCGACGCGAGCCTCGGTCACCTGCGCATGACCGCCCGCCAGGGCGGACGGGCGGTGATCGGCACCACGGGCTTCGCGGCGGCGCAGCGGGAAGAGATCGAGCGCCTGGCCCGCGAGGTTCCCATCCTGCTCTCTCCCAACATGAGCGTGGGGGTGAATGTCGCCTTCCGGGTCCTCGCGGACATGGCGCGGCTCCTCGGAGACGACTACGACGTGGAGATCAGCGAGGTACATCACCGGTTCAAGAAGGACGCGCCCAGCGGCACCGCGGCCAAGATGGCGGAGGTGGTCGCCCAGGCCCTGGGGCGCGATCTGACCAAGGTAGGCGTCTACGGCCGTCACGGCCTGCCCGGCGAGCGGACTCGGAAGGAGATCGGCGTCCACTCGCTCCGCTCGGGCGACGTGGTCGGCGACCACACCGTGAGCTTCGGCAACCTCGGCGAGCGCCTCGAGCTGACCCATCGGGCCCAGAACCGCGACACCTACGTGCGCGGCGCTCTCCGCGCCGCCAAGTTCATCACCCAGGCCAAGCCCGGCCTCTATTCGATGCAGGACGTCTGGGCCTCACGCCATGAAAATCGTGCGGTTCAAGGCCGGCGGGCAAGACGCGCTACGGTGTCCTCGACGGCACCCATATCGTCGAGTATTCCGGCACGCCCTACGGCACGTTCAAGCGAGGGCGCAAGCGGTGGCCGGTGAAGCAGGCGGTCCTCCTCGCTCCCGTGGTCCCCACCAAGATCGTGGCCCTCGCCCTCAACTACCGCGAGCACGCCGAGGAGATGCACCTGGCCGTCCCCGACGAGCCTCTGCTCTTCCTCAAGCCCCTCTCCGCCCTGTGCGGGCCCGACGATCCCATCATCTATCCGACCCAGGCGACCCGGGTGGACTACGAGGGCGAGCTGGCCATCGTCATTCGCAAGCGCTGCCGGCACGCCACGCCCGAGCGCGCGCGCGAGTACGTGCTCGGCTACACCTGCCTCAACGACCTCACGGCCCGGGACATCGAGCAGCACGATCACCAGAAGACCCGCGCCAAGGCTTTCGACACCTTCTGCCCCATCGGGCCGTGCATCTCCACCGACCTCGATCCCAATGCCGCCGAGGTCGAGACGTGGGTCAACGGCGAGCTGCGCCAGGTCGGCAACACCAAGGGCTTCGTCTTTCCCGTGGAGGACGTGGTGGCCCGCGTGTCCGCCGTCATGACCCTGCTCGCCGGCGACGTGATCGCCACGGGCACCCCGGCCGGGGTCGGGCCGCTCCTGCCCGGCGACCGCGTCGAGGTGCGCATCGACGGCATCGGCAGCCTCAAGAACCCCGTCATCAAGCTCCAGGAGGCCTAGCGTGGCCGAATCCCCCAAGACCTTCGAGATGGCCGAGCGCCTGCGCAAGCTCCCCCGTATCTCTTCGCGGAGATCGACAAGAAGAAGCGCGAGGCACGGGCCCGCGGCGCGGACCTCATCGACATGGGCATCGGCGATCCCGACCTGCCCACGCCGCCCCACATCATCGAGGCGCTCAAGCGCTCGGCGGAGAACGCGGCCAATCACCGCTATCCCGACTACGAAGGGCTCCTGTCCTTTCGCACCGCGGTCGCGCAGTGGTACAAGAGCCGCTTCGGCGTCACCCTGAATCCCGAGACGGAGGCGCTCACCCTCATCGGCTCCAAGGAAGGCACCGCGCATATGCCGCTGGCCTGGGTCAATCCGGGCGACGTGGTGCTCGTGCCCGATCCGGGCTATCCGGTGTACGCGGCCGGCACGTGGTTCGCGGGCGGCGAGGTACACTTCATGCCGCTCCTCCGGAAGAACGGCTTCCTCCCCGACCTCGACGCCATTCCCGCCGATGTCGCGCGGCGGGCCAAGCTCATGTACCTCAACTACCCGAACAACCCCACGGCGGCGGTGGTGACCGGCGATTTCTTCGCGCAGGTCGTCGAGTTCGCGCGCCGGCACGGCATCATCGTGTGCCACGACGCCATGTACTCCGAGCTTCGCTTCGACGGCTACACCCGCCTTCCTTCCTGGAGACGCCGGGCGCGATGGAGGTGGGCGTCGAGTTCCACTCCCTCTCCAAGACCTATTCCATGACGGGTTGGCGCCTGGGGTTCTGCGTGGGCAACGCCGCGCTATCTGGGAGGCCTCGGCAAGGTCAAGACCAACGTGGACTCCGGCGTGTTCCAGGCGGTACAGGAAGCCGGCATCGCCGCCCTCACGGGGCCGCAGGATATCCCAGCCCAGTACCGGCGCGTGTACCAGGAGCGGCGCGACGTGGTGGTGGCCGGGCTCAAGGCCCTCGGCTGGGACGTGGATGTGCCCAAGGCCGCCTTCTTCGTGTGGGCGCCCGTGCCCAAGGGCCTCGACTCGCGCACGTTCGCCTCGCGCCTCCTCGACGAGGTGGGTTGCGTCATCACGCCCGGGGTGGGCTTCGGCCCCTCGGGCGAGGGCTTCTATCGCGTGGCCCTGACCATCGACGCCAAGCGCCTCGCCGAGGCCATGGAGCGGCTGAAGGGGCTCAAGCTCTGAGTCAGGACAAGGTCTTCCTCGAGGACGTGCGCTTCTACGGCCACCACGGGGTAACCAAGGCGCAGCAGACGGTAGGCGCGTGGTTTTCCGTGGACGCGGAGCTCCACCTGGACCTGGCCGCCGCCGCGGCCTCCGACGATCTCCGGAGCACGGTGGACTACGGCCTGGTGGCCGCGCGTATCGTCGAGGTGTCGACCAAGGAGCGCGTCAACCTCCTCGAGCGCCTGGCCGGGCGGCTCGCCACCATGCTCCTCGCCGAGTTCCCCTGCGCGGAAGTGCGGGTGCGCGTGCGAAGCTCACCCCGCCCATGGAAGGCCTGCAGGGCATACCCGGAGTCGAGCTCACCCGCCGCCGCTGAGCGGGGCGAGGGTCCGGCATGGCCAGGGTATTCCTCTCCGTCGGGTCCAATCTGGGGATCGGGCGGCGCTGCTGCGCCAGGCCGTGGAGCGTCTCCGGAGCCTGCCCGAGGTGGAATTCGTGGACGCCTCCCCGTGTACTGGACGGAGCCGTGGGAGCGGAGACCGGGCGAGAGCTCGCAGAACCGGGAGACGTGGTTCTTCAACTGCGTGGTGGCCATCGAGACCACCCTGGAGCCGCCCTCCTCCTCGAGCGCATGCAGGCGCTCGAGCGGGCCATGGGACGCACGCGCGCTCCGGGCCGGCTCGAGGACCAGCGCTACGAGCCGCGCCCCTCGACATCGACATCCTCCTCTACGACGACCGCGTGATCAGCGGCCACGATCACCTGCACATTCCCCATCTCCTGATGCACGAGCGCGCCTTCGTCCTGCGTCCCCTCGCCGACCTCGCCCCGGAGCTGGAGCACCCGGTGCTGTACCAGACCATCCGGGAGCTCCTGGACGCCCTCGCCGACGAGCACGAGGTGCGGCCCTCTGATCTGCCTGCCCGCTGGTTCGAGTAGGCGGCTGGCGAGCCGGTCGTGGCCGACGACGAGTTCCGGCAGCAGGCGCTCCGGCACATCGACGCCCTCTATAACCTCGCCGTCTATCTCACCCGCAACGGCTCGGAGGCCGAGGACCTGGTCCAGGAGACGTACGCGAGGGCCCTCCGCTTCTCGCATCGCTTCGAGCCGGGAACCTACATGCGCGCCTGGATGTTTCAAATCCTGAGGAACACCTTCTTGACCTTCTACCGCCTCCGCGAGCGCGAGCCCGCGCTGAGCGAGGCGGGCGTGCCGGACGGCGAGGCCCCGATGTTCCACCACGCCCCGGCCGAGGACGGCGAAACCGCCGGCGCCCACATGGATCTCGAGCGGGCGCTCGGGCGCATTCCGGAAGAGTTCCGGACGCCGCTCCTCCTCGCGGAGGTCGAGGGCTCTCGCTGGAGGAGGTGGCACGGATCATGGATTGCCCGGTGGGCACGGTGAAGTCGCGGATCTTCCGGGCCAAGGAGCGGCTGCGTGCGCTCCTCACGGATTACGGTGAGCAAACCTGACAGGATGACCCCAGACATCGACGGCAACGAACCGGACGAGATGGCGCGGCTGCTGCGGGAGCGGCTGCCGCGCCACCAGGCGCCCGCGCGCCTGCGCGGGTCGGTGGCGGACGCCCTCGATCCGCCCGGCCGCCGCCGCCCCTCGCTGTGGCTGGCGCCCGCCCTCTCCGCCCTCGCCACCGCCATGGTGATGCTGCTCTGGCTCGCGCCCTCGCTGCCGCACTCGAGCCCCGATCAGCTGCAGCGCCTGTCCCGGGCCGTGGTGTCGGAGTACGCGCGCGCGGTCTTCGCGGAGGAGGTCAATCCGGGCGCGGTGCCTGCCTCCCTGCCCCGGGTCATGAAGGAGAGCGGCGTCCTCCTCCCGTGGGTGTTCACGGGCGATCAGGACATCCAGCTCGTCAATGCCCAGCCCGCCTATCTCGAGGGGGCCGCGCTCTCGCCTTGACCTACCAGGATCGCGCGGGCCACTCCGTGAGCTACATCATCACCCGGGCGCCCAACGTGACCATTCCGGATCGGGAGCGGGTGCAGATCGCGCGCTGGCGGCCCGCCGTCCGGACGGAGGACGGCTTCGCCCTCATCGTCGTGGAAGCAGGCGGGGCTGGTGTGCGTGATGGTCTCGGATCTCGTCTCGGACGCCGATCTGAGTCGCTTCAAGGAATACTTCATCAAGGTTCGCTCGTCCACCGAGGTCTCCGACAGCTACTAGACGCGGAGAGATCTCGCCTCACCGGGGCATCAGCGCCGGCCTCACGAGGGACCTCGTCGCACGCCGGCGTCCAGCGTTCCCGTCCCACGGCCCGTCATCCCTTCGCGACCACCGACGGCAGGGCCATGATGGTCCAGGCGAGCATGACGACTTCGGAGTCGCCGAAGCTGTACTCGGACAGCCCTCCCACGAGGAAGCCGGTCACCGCCGCGATGCTCCCGACCACGAGGGCCCGCTCGCGCGTGGAGCCCGGATCGAGCCGCCGGAGGAGGGAGATGGCCTGCCCGTAGAACGCGATCCAGATCGACGAGCCAGGCGGCGAGGCCGGGAATCCCGCGCTCGACCAGGATCTGGAGCGGCGTGTTGTGCACGTGCCCCGTGCGCTTCTTGAACGCCTCCGGCAAGGCGTAGCGTGAGTACTCGCGCTTGACGCCGCCGGGGCCCCAGCCGAGGAGCGGCCGCTCCCGCCACATGGCGAGGCCGCTCTGCCACATGTAGCGCCGCTCCACGATGCCCGACTCCCCGGATCGAACATGTGGCGAACGCGATTCCGCAGCTCGTAGGGGCCGACGGCCGCCGCCCCGAGCAGGAGCACCAGCCCCACCACGATGAGGAGACGGCCGCGCCGCTCGGTGGGGAGGAGCGAGACCGCGCCCGCCGCGAAGCCGATCCACGCCCCCGCGTGTAGGTCGCCACCAGGCCGGCCAGCGTGATGAGCCAGGCGGAGCCCACTTCAGGCGCAAGCCCGCCGCCTGGAAGAGCCGCGGCAGCAGTGGCGAGCAGGGCGATGCTCAGCACGCCCGCCAGCGTCATGTAGATGCTGAAGAATGCCCGCGCGCGATCGCAGCGGTGAAAGAACCAGCGGGCCAGTCCGCGGGCCGGCTCGGGCGAGGGACAGGCGAGAACCTGAACCAGGCTGGCGAGGGCGGCGCCGGCCGCGGCCAGCCCCAGCCAGGAGACGAAGCGGTCGCCGTCCGCTGCGTCCTCGAGAGCATCGGCGGTGACGTAGAGCGCGGCCATGAGCAGGAGCTCCTTGGAGGCGGCGAGGCTCGCCGCCACGTGGCCCGAGGCCAAGGCGGAGAGGAGAGTGGCCGCGGCGAAGGCGAGGACGGGGCGCCCCAGCGGCCACGTCTGGGCGGCCCGCACCGCGGGATCGCGGAGGCGCCACAGCCAGAGCAGGGTGAGAAGGATCAGGGCGCCTTCGCACAGGGTGATGGAGCAGCACAGGCCCACCACGAAGGCGACGAGCAGACCGCGCCTGAGCGCGATCACGTCAGTACGCGTTGCGGTCGAAGAGGACGCGGATGACCGTCATGCCGATGATCTTGAGATCGAGCCAGAACGACCAGCGCTCGATGTACTCGATGTCGTACTCGATGCGCGTCTCCAGCGAGGTGTTGCCCCGGAGGCCGTTGACCTGGGCCCAGCCCGTCACGCCCGACTTGACCTTGTGGCGCAGCATGTAGCCGGGCACGGTCTGCCGGAAGCGCTCGACGAACACCGGCCGCTCCGGCCGCGGCCCCACCACGCTCATCTCCCCGCGCAGCACGTTCACGAACTGCGGCAGCTCGTCCAGGCTGAACCGCCGCAGGAAGGCGCCGATGGGCGTCCGGCGCGCGTCGCCCGGGGCGCCCACACCGGCCCCGTCTCCGCGCTCGGCGTCCACGCGCATGGTGCGCAGCTTGAGCATGCGGAAGCGCTGGCCGTCGAGCCCCATGCGCTCCTGGCCGTAGAGCACGGGGCCCGGCGAGGTCAGCCTCACCGCGAGCGCGAGGGCGAGGAACACCGGCGAGAGGAGGACGAGGACGACGAGGGAGAAGAGCACGTCGAAGATGCGCTTGCCCACCTGGCTCCAGCCGTAGAGCGGCGACTCGCGCAGATGGACGAAGGGCAGCCCCTCGAACTCCTCGACCCCGCCGCGGAGCGACGTGAAGCGGCCGAGGTCGGGCACCACGTGAATGGTCACCGGCTCGTCGCCGATGGCCTCGAGGAGCCCGCCCAGCCGGCCATAGTCCTCGTGAGCGCAGGGCCACGATGACGTGATCCACCTGGTGGGCGTCCAGCACCGCGCGCAGGTCGGCGAAGCCGCCGAGCGATTGCACGCCCGCCGCCGCCGCGCTTGTCGTCGCCCACCAGGCCGAGGATGCGGATGCCCGTGTCGGGCCGGGAGCGGAGGCGCTGGATCACGCCGGCCGCCAGCTCGCCGCCGCCGACCACCAAGGCGTAGCGCTGGTTGTACCCGCGGCGCCGGGCCACGCGGAGGCCCTCGCGGAAGGCGTAGCGCGCGAAGGACACCGACGCGATGGAGAAGACCCAGAAGTAGACGATGACCACGCGCGAGTAGTCGTACTCGACGGAAGAAGAAGGTCATCACGCTGACGAGGACGAGGGCGCCCATGGTCGAGGCCTTCGCGATGCCGGCCACCTCGGACAGGCGCGAGCCGATGCGGCGCGGCCGGTAGAGATCGAAGGCGCGGAAGGAGATGCCCCACACGATCGAGGATGGGCAGGAGCATGAGCAGGTAGGGCTGGAGAGACGGAATGTCGTGGCGAGCGGGCGGGCCCGGCACGTAGAAGCGGACGTAGTAGGCGAGGAGCCAGCAGCCGGCCACGAGGAGCAGGTCGCCCGCCAGCATCACCTGCTCGAGGAGCCGGGAGCGCGCCTTCAGCACGCGCGTGCTCCCGCCAGCCGCGTGGCCACGTACCGCTCCATGCGCTCCTTGAAGAGCAGGCCGGTCGAAGGCTCTCGGCGCGGCGGCGGAGCGCCTTGGGCTCGAAGCGGTCCGTTCCAGACTCGAAGCGCCGGATGGCCGCCACGAGGTCCTCCACGGTCTGGCGCTCGAAGAAGAGCCCGGTGGCGGGCTCGGAGCCGCCGGGAGGCACCACCGTCTCCAGGGCGCCCCCTGCCCGAGGGCGATCACGGGCCGCCCGGCCGCCATGGCCTCGAGCGGCGTGATGCCGAAGTCCTCGAGGGTGGGGAAGATCAAGGCGCGGCAGCGCGCGTAGAGCTCCGCCGTCTCGGCGTCGTCGCGCCACCCGTAGAGCTCGACGGTAGGGCCGGCCATGGCGCGAAGCCGCGCCTCTTCCGGCCCGCGTCCCCACCACGACGAGGCGGCGGCCGAGACGGTTGGCCGCCTCCACCACCAGGTCCACGCGCTTGTACGGGGTGAGGGCGGAGACCACGAGGTAGAACTCGCCCGGCGATTCCTCGATGCGGAAGCGGGCCACGTCCACCGGCGGGTAGATCACGTCGGCCGACCGGCCGTAGTTGCGCCGGATCCGGTCCGCCACGAAGCGCGAGATGGCCACGAAGTGGTGCACGCCCGCCGCGGTCGCGCGGTCCCAGCGCCGGAGGGCCGCCGCCACCGGCGGCATGAGCAGGCGCGTGGCCAGGCCGGCCCGCCCGCCGAAGTACTCGTCGTAGAGATCCCACACGTAGCGCATGGGGGTGAAGCAGTAGCAGATGTGCAGGGCGCCCGGGGGCACGCGGACGCTCTTGGCCACGGCGTGGCTGGAGGAGAGCACGAGGTCGTGGCCGCCGAGATCGAGCCCGCGTATGGCGGCGGGAAGAGGGGCAGGAGATGGCGATAGCGGCGGGTGGCCCCGGCATCTGCTGGAGGAACGACGTGACGACGCGCCGCTGCTCGATGACCGGCGACACGGAGCCGGGCACCTGGAGCAGGGTGAAGAGATCGGCGGACGGAAAGAGCTCGCAGAAGACCTCGAGGCAGCGCTCGCCGCCGCGCATGCCGGTGAGCCAGTCGTGGACGAGGGCGACGGTGGGAGCCGCGACGCGATCGTCAGGCATGCGACGGGTGGCCATTGAGCGGCTCCCGGACGGCGCTCAGCGGGACGACGCGCGGGTCCGTTGCCGCCAGTAATCCAGGAGCTCCGTGAGCGTGCGCTCGAAGGGAATCTCGACCTTCCACCCCGTGGCCTTGTACATCTTGCCCGGATCGCCCTCGAGGATCATCACGTCCGAGGGCGCAGGCGGGCCGGGTCGACCTTGACCCCGATGCCCTTCACCTTCGACTGGCCGAGCAGGAAGTCGAGCACCTGCTGGATGGGCCACGACGTGCCCGAGCAGAGGTTGTAGACCTCGCCCGGCTCACCGCTCTCGAGGAGCAGCCAGTAGCCGCGCACGATGTCCCGCACATCGGAGTAGTCGCGGCGCGGCGTGAGATCGCCCACGTAGAGCACGGGCTCGCGCAGGCCGGCCTCGATCTCCGCGATCTGCCGGGCGAAGTTCGAGGTGACGAAGACGTCGCCGCGCCGCGGCCCTTCGTGGTTGAAGGCTCGGGTGCGGATGATCGGGCAGACCGTAGCTCTTGAAGTACTGGAACGCCATCATGTCCTGCGCCACCTTGCTCACCGCGTACGGTGAGAGCGGCCGGAGCGGGTTGTCCTCGGTGATGGGCAGCTCGTCCGCGTTGGACCAGCCCGTACTCCTCGCTCGAGCCGACGGCGAGGAAGCGCGGCGACATCTTGAGGCCGCGGATCGCCTCCAGCAGATGCACCTGCGAGATGATGTTGGTGGTCAGGGTCTCCGCCGGGGCATGCCAGGACACGCCCACGAAGCTCTGCGCGGCCAGGTGCACGACGAAGTCCGGTTGGCGAGATCTCGAGGAGCGAGCGCACCGAGGAGAGGTCCCGAAGATCGGACTCGATAAAGGTGACCTTGTCGCGGAGATGGTCGATGTTCTCCGTCTTGCTCCGCCACCGGTTGGAGCCGAAGACCTGCGCGCCCTTGGCGAGGGCGTACTCGGCCATGTGGCTCCCTACGAACCCGGTGATGCCGGTGATCAGCACTCGCATTGAGGACACTCCGTGAGAAGATTCGCGGTTTCGCGCACTTGCGGAGATTATACGCTACGGCTCACCGCCCGCGTGCAAATCGGGCCGCCACCGAGCGGTAGAGGAGGCCGTCTCCGCCGCCATGCGCGACGCCGCGAACCGATCCTCCACCCGTCGCCGTCCCGCCTGCCCCATGACCGAGCGACGGGCGGGCTCCGTCATCAAGTCGCGCATGGCCCGGGCGAGGTCCCGATCGTCGTCGGGAGCGGCGAGGAGCCCCGTCACGCCCTCCTCCACCACGTCCACGTGTCCCGGCACTCGCGTGGCGGCCACGGGCAGCTCGCAGGCCATGGCCTCGAGGACGGCCAGCGGCAGCCCTTCCTTTCGAGACGCGGAGACGTAGAGGTCGAGGCGGGCAGGACCCGCGAGGCATCGGCGATGAGCCCGGCCATCCTCACGCGGGCCTCTATGCCCAGGGCAGCCGCGAGCCCGCGCAGGCGCGGGGCCTCGGGACCATCGCCCACGATGACCAGGCGCGCGGCGGGATCCTGGGCGGCGGCGAGGGCGAAGGCGCGTAGCAAGCTGTCGAGGCCCTTGACCGGGTCGAAGCGGGCCACCGTGCCGAGCACGAGCGCCTCCGGGTCCAGCCGGAGCTCCTCGCGCGCGGCCACGCTCGCGTCATGGCCGCCGCGGCCACGCAACGGGCGTCGATGCCGTTGACGATGACGTGGGTGCGCCCGGGGGCGCCAGGCCGAGGGTGGCCGCCTCGATCGCCTGGCTCTCCGACACGTGCACGATGGCCTCGGTGATGCGCGCGAGCCCGCGCTCCAGCATCAGGTAGGCGCGCCCCGCCCACGGGATAGCGCGCGTGAATGCCGTGAAAGGTGTGCACGGCCGGGATGCCCGCGCGGCGGGCGGCGAGCCGTGCCGTAGAGTCCCGCCCCCTTGCCGTGGGAATGGACGATGTCTATTCCTTCCAACCTGATCAGCCGGAGCACGTCGAGGAAGGCCCGGGGCCGATGCGGTCCGTCCCGATGCCGACGACGCGGGCGCCGCTCTCCACGAACACGCCACCGTGGGCGCCGCCCGCCGGCCCGGCCACCGTCACCGCGAACTCCTCGCGCGGGAGCCGCGCGACGACTTCGCGGACCTGGGCGGACCGCCGCCGAGGTCGGTCGAGAGACGGAGCTCGAGGACACGAAGGGTCCCGCCACTCATCCGCTCCTGAACCGGCGGAGCCAGCGCCGCGTGCTCGTGGGAATCGCCTGGGCGAGGAAGGGACGCAGGGCGAAGAGCAGGCACCATGCGGGATAGGTGCCGGCCCGCACCGCCCGCCACCTCACGCGCGCGCCTCGGTCCGGAGGCGCTCGGTGTCACGCGTGGCCGTCACGCGCCCGGGCAGGATTCGTCGAATCACGAGAGGCTCGGCGAGGTTCGCCATGCGCGTGACGCGGCTCATGCGCATCCAGAGATCGTAGTCCTGGGCCACGGGAAAACCGGGATCGTACCCCTTCACGAGGTCGATTGCCGTGCGCCTCACTCACCATGGAGGAGTGCACGAAGGGATTCTCCCGGATGAGCGCGCGGCGCAGGTCGGCGTCGTCGGTGGGAGGACGCACCGTGCGAAGCTCGCGGCCCGACGGATCGACCTCGCGCGCGGCTGTTCCGAGCAGGCCGACGTCGGGATGGGCGTCCAGATAAGCAACCTGCCGAGCCAGGCGCTCCGGCAACGCCACGTCGTCGGCGTCGAGCCGCGCGAGCAAGCGGCGCGCGCGGGCGAGGGCGAGGGCCCGGTTCAAGGCGGAGGTGAGGCCACCGCGGGCCCGCCGTTCTATGCGCAGCCGCGGATCGCCGAACAGAATCCAGGATGGCCGGCGTCCCGTCGGCAGAGCCGTCGTCGATGACGATGAGCTCGAGATCGGCCAGGGTCTGCCCGAGCACGCTGCTCACCGCTTCCCTCACGCGCGGCGCCCCGTTCCAGACGCCCATGAGCACCGACACCGCGGGGGTGGTCACCGGGGAGCCGCGTCGCTCGAAGGGTCTCGGCTCTCCGCTTTCTGAGGAGGAGGTTGAGGTACGGCAGAGCCAGCGATGGCGACAGCCCCAGTCGGCGAAGCCCGCCACAGACGAGGCCGAAGGCGGGGAGGACGCTCCGGCGGATGCGCGAGCGCGCGGTGTCGCGGAAGAAATTCCAGCCGAAGCCCCGCCTCCTCCGTCACGTCCTCGAGATCGCGCCAGCCCGACGAGGGCAGGCACTCCGAGAGCGACGCGTTTCGCCAGCCCGTCCCGTCCATGACGAAGCCCGCGTAGTCGACACCGCGCATGCGCCCCGGCCGGCCGAGCTTCGGCATACGCGAAGGCGAGGGGGCGCGGGCAGCCACTGGATCAGGGCAGACCCACGGAGTGCGTCTCAGAGCGGGAAGAGGCGGTTGGGCGTGTCGAGAATGGCGATGTGGCCGCCCGGCGCGAGCACGCGATAGTACTCGTCCACGATCTGCCGGCGGCCGCGCACGGGCAGATGCTCGACCACTCCGAGGACGAGCACGACGTCGAAGCGCCCGTCGGGATAGGGGAGCCGCCGCGTCTCCTCGTTGGACAGGAGGCTGCACGTCGCGCACGCGACCGAGCCGCATCTCCTCGACCTTCACCCGCACCATGGCCGCGAAGGCGGGGTCCGTCTCGAAGGTGGCGATCTCCCGCACCTAGGGGCTGCTCGGCGAGGTACTCCGTGATGTGGCCGAACGAGCAGCCGACCTCGAGCACGCTGAGATCCCGGGCGCCGCGGCGCCGCAGATAGGCGAAGAGGGGTCGAGGAAATGATGCCCCCGCGTCTCCTTGTACGACGAAGTACTGGGGGCGCGCGCGGCGCCCTTGCGCTCGACGAGCATCTGGACGAGCCGGGCGCTGTACGTCGTCGGGTAGTCGCGTCCGCCCACGCTGAGCACGCGGCGATCGCCCAGGTCTTCGAGGCGGTACGAAGGCTCGCTCATCGCCTAGAGGATAGCAGCGCCCCCGCCCGCTGTGCCTACGCCGGCTTCTCCAGAACGACGAAGATGCGGGTGGCCAGCCAGCGCGTCAGTGGCGCGCATCACCCGCCTCCCCGCCCGCGCCACGCGCTGGAGAAGGACGGGCAGCGGGCGCGTGACCTTGAAGCCGAAGGTCGCCAGGTAGGGCAGACCCACGAAGGGGCTCGCGCCCTCACCAGATGCAGCGGCAGGCCGCCATCGCGGAGGCGGGCGAGGGCGAGGTAGGGAATCGCTGCGTTGCCCTCGAGGGCGTCCTTGGTGTCCGACGCGAAGGGACGCGCCACGTCACGCCCAGCCGGCACTCCTCGTGGTGGAAGAAGCGGTAGAGGATCCACGAGGGCAGGGTGATCCACGGCTCGACCATGGCGATCCTCCCGCCCGGGTGTGAGCGCTCGCGCGGCCTCCGCGAGGAAATCGAGGGGATGCGGAAGGTGGTGAAGGGCGTCCACCATCACGATGGCGCCCACGCTTCCGGGCGGAAGGGCAGGATGTCGGCGTCGCAGCGGATGTCCACAGCCAGTCCCGCGACGCACGTCGGTGGCGACGAGCGGCGGGGCGCAGCCTTGAAGAATCCGGGGCCCGAGCCGATCTCGACCACGGGTCGTCGCGCGCCCGCCGCGTCGAGGAGCCAGTCGAACCACTCCGCGGTACACCGCGCGAAGCTCAGGGCGCGCCTCCCACGCGGCGCGCTGCCGCGCCAGCGCCGTGGCGTCGCTCATGCCGGGAGAAGAAGAGACGGCCCGCGGCCAGCGCGGACATGCGGAGGGAGCAGCCACTCCGTCGGCGAAGCGGCGGATATTGGGGAGCGCCGTAGGTGCGACTCGTAGAACCGGTCGCCGGGGAGGTTGAGAAACCACGCCGCTCCTGCCCTTCGGGCAAGCCGCTCGACGTCGATCTCGAGGTCTTCGAGACGATACTGGCCGGCGACCAGACCCGGGACCATGCCAGAGTAGACGGCCCGAGGACTGTCCGTCACCACGCCCAGGCGCACGCGCGCGGTACCGGCTCTCGCGCCCAGATTCTCCGCAGGACGTCCACATGGCTGTGCCCTCCGCCCACCAGGACGAGATGATGCTGGATGGAGAAAAAGCGGCCATGGGACGGGCCGCACCGTATCACGAGGCGGCGAGCGCTGCCGGGCCGCTCCGGCCGCCATCTTGTCGGGGCGTTTTACATTCTCGAAGTGGGAGGTTGGCGAGCCCCCTGTAACCCGCTGATCCACCACACTATCCAAATCTGGCACGATGCTCGCACGTCTGGCGCCGTCTGCCTGTGCTTATGAGGGTGATTTTCCGACGTCACACGCTGGGGATCTGGAGTGTATCAGGACGATGCGTCGCTCACGGTTGCCTCTGGCGGTCGGACTTCTCACCCTGGCCCTCCTCGGGTTCGCCGCAGCTGGACCCGCCCTGGCCTCTCAGATCAACGCGGTCTACGACAGCGGCGTCTCTTCCCGCTCGGACTACCAGCAGATCAAGAGCGCCTTCGGCCAGGCCGCCGACGCCTGGAGCAATGTCCTCACCGACAACGTCACCGTGAACATCCGCGTGAGCTTCGGCGGCGTGGGCGGTACGTCCTCAGGCCCACCACGCTGGGGGCAGCCTCGACGCGCTCTACGGCTACTTCAGCTACTCGCAGATGAAGAGCTGGCTCTCGAGCGATGCGTCCTCGAGCGACGACAAGACGGCGGTCAAGAGCCTGCCGGCGGGCTCCACCGTGGCCGGCAACACGTTCGTGCTGGCGAGCGCGCAGGCCAAGGCGCTCGGGCTCATCTCCGGCAAGAACAGCGCCTATGACGGCTACATCGGCTTCGGATCGCCACCAGGTACGACTACGACCGGAGCAACGGCATCTCCGCCGGCTACTTCGACTTCGTCAGGCTCGCCGAGCACGAGATGGCCCACGTGCTGGGCCTCTTCTCCGGTCAGGGCGACGGCTACGCACGGCGTTCGATTCTCTTCCGCTGCTCCGGCGGCGCGTCCAGCTTCACGGGCGGCCCCTCGTCCTTCTCCATCGACGGGTGCAGAACGAACCTGGCCACCTTCAACAGCACCGGGAGCGCCGACCCGCGACGACTGGGCCTCCGGAGCCCACCTCGACGGACATCCGGGGCGCACCTCTACCCACGGCGTCCAGTACGCGATTTCGGCGGCCGAACATGACGGCGCTCGACGTGATCGGGTGGGGCACCAGTCGAGCCACCGGCGGCGGCTTCACCATCTCGCTGCCGTCGTTCAGCAACATCGGCCAGGCGGTCGACGCCGCCGCAGTTCGAGGCGTCGACGCTGGCGCTCCTGAGCGTGGGGCTGCTCGGCCCTCGGCTCGCGCGGCGCTCCCGCTCCGCCTGGTAGCGCCGCCGCGCCGCGCTACGGCGCACGCCTTCCGCGCCCTCGAACATTGTCTTGAGCTGATCCGCCATGACGTGGCTGCTCGATGCTGCGCTGCATGGGTCCGCAGAAACCGCGTCACCTGATCCCGTGAAGGCGCACATAGCGGCTCGGTACACGCCGAGCGGGCCGCCCGAAAGCACCAAGCTCGGCGCGTATTGAGAATGCGCCATCATGTCCTGGGGAGAACTCCTCGAGCCCGGCCTGAACGTCCCCGTCGACCAGCACTCCCAGGCTCTCCCGTCCATGGTTCATGAGCAGGTCCACCACGGACAGATACGGCACGAACTCCCCGTGGAGCTGCGCGTACACGGGATGCCGGTAGTGATGATACTCGACCCCGGATGTCGTTGAGCGGCGAATTGCGTCTCGTCGAGATAGTCGCTCGCGCGCATCCCCGGTCGAGATACCGGTCCGCGCCGAGGGCCCGGCAGATGGCGATGAGCCGCTCCGGTCTTCTGGCCAGGAACGTCATCCAGCTCGGGCTCCAAAGGATGGCGCCGCGTGAGCCCGAGGAGACCGCGCAGAGCGCCTCGAGGACGGCGCGGTTGAGATCGCGTCAGGTGCGTCCACGGGCGCCTCGAGCACGGGCTCGAGGCGCGTCGAACTCGCGAATGCGGGCGCCTTCGCGTAGTTGACCCGGAGGCGCCTGCAGATGCTTGCGCGCCCAGGGCTGGCGCGTGTCGATGCGCGCGTCGCGGTTGCTGGGCAGTCCTGGCCGTGCGTCGAGCACGGGGACGGTGAGCCAGAGCGGCCCCTTGTCCGTCTTGATCCGGTTCCGGTTTCGCCAGCCGTGCTTGTCGTACTGGACATCGTCGTAGAGGACGAAGACAGTCGCTCTTGTAGAGCTGATCGAAGTAGCCGAGCCACGGCAGATAGCTGGAGTTGAAGAACGACCACCCGCTTCGAACCGGAGCCGGTCGACATGAGGCAGCGCCCCTCAGCGCTTCCGTGCCCGTCAGGTGCATCTCGTGATACACGCCGGTGACGCTGGCGAATCGTCTCATGGCGCTCTTGAAGGTGGACCGGGCGGACAGCCGGTGCAGCGCCCGGAACACGTGGAGGCCCGCCCTCTTCCTCTGGTGGGAGCCCGCCGCGTCGAGGTAGGCGCCGATCGGAGGAAGGAAGTCGCGCAGCCTTCTTCGAGCGGATGCACGAGGCGAAGCTCAGGCACCTTCGCGAGCATCCGCTTGATCGATCCTGGGCGAGAGGAAGTTGAGGGTGTCCACATAGGCCGGATCCCGGCCGAGGAGCGACACGTAGCGCCGGAGCGAAGCTGGCTTGGACATGGCGGGAATCCACGGCGTGTTGTAGTGGCCCTCGTAGATCCAGCGATAGTTCGGCATGTTGAAGGCCAGCAGGCCCGCCCGTGCGGAGGACGCGCGCCGACTCGCGCACGACCGACTCGGGATCGACGACATGCTCGAGGACGTCGTTGGAGATCACCGCGTCGAAAGCTGCCGGTCTTGAAGCAGAGGCCCTCCCAGCCGGCCACCTCACGAGGCGCGCCGGCTCGACCCCGTTCAAGCGCGCCGGATCTCGGAGGCGAAGCTCAGGCGCGGCCGCTGAATTCCTCCTCGCCAGGCTCGATTGCCCCAGATATTCCAGCCGAGGACGCTCCGGGCCTGCGAGGGAAGAAGCCGTAGCCGGAGCCGACTTCGAGGATCCGGCTCGTTCGCGAGGTCTATCCCCATCCGCTTAAAGCTTCCGCATAGTAGTCGGCCTGGGAGGAGAGGTACTGGTCGGCCACGATGAAGGACAAGCGCCTCCTCCGGGTCTGACACTTGCGCACCGTCCGGCAGAAGTCGGTCAGGTTCGGACAATTTCCTTACGCACCTCCTCCGAGATCTTCACCGGCTGCTAGTTCTCATCCCAGGCTACGACGCGCCCCGCTGCTTGTCGGGCCGGCGGCCCAGCAGGATCCAGCGCGAGCCACCAGTAGAGGATGTCCGTGATGGCGGCCACGATGGCCTTGATCCGCGTGCCCTTCGCCCTGCCCTTCTCGCGCTTGATGAAGGGCACCGAGATCTCCTGATGGTCGTGCCGCGCACGCAGACCTTGAGCAGAGCCATTCCGGATTCGTGAAGGGGCTCTCCGTCTCAGAGGGTCACCGACTGGATCAATGCCCGCGGATACACCGTCACGTTCTGGTAGTCGCGGACGGGGCAACCGGAAGAGAGAAACCGGATCAGCATGTAGTTGGTGAGCGAGACCACGCCTTGCCGAAATGGTCAGGGCGCTCGGCAGAAGGCCGAGGGGCGAGACGGGAGCCAGCCGCACCCCTGCAGCACCTCGTATTTCGCCACCTGCGCGAGCGCGAGCCCATCAACTCGCGGATGTCATAAGGCCCAGTCCACGGTCTGCCAGAACAGATAATCGCTTGGTGGCCAGGGAAATGGCGCGCTTCGTGTTGTAGCCTGGGCCCCGGTTCCGCTCGTTCTGGTAGACGCGGAACCAGGGCCGGATCCTTCTGGTACTCTCGGGCGATCTCAAGGTGCGGTCGGTGCTGCCGTCCTCGATGATGATTGACCTCGAAGTCGTCCGTCACCTGCCGGAGACATTGCTCGGCCTTCTCGATGTACTCGCCGACGAGGGCTTCCTCGTTGAGCGCCCAGCCGAGCATGGACAGGCTGAAAGGGAGCTTGCCACCCATACCCGGATACATCGGCAGCACCTGGCTCATTCGCCTCCCATCATGTACATGTCGTGCCACTCCTGGAATACGACCAGGGCGAGCACCTTGTTGACGAAAGCGGTAGTCGTGCTGGCCCCAGTGTGCAGCTCGTCACGAGGGCCTGCACCCGGTCGGAGTCGAAGAGCGCGTGCTTGGCCATACGCGACGGGCTCCAGGGTCTGGCGGACATAGTCTTCGAGTCCATGGAGGAGCCAGTCCGTCACCGGCATCACGAAGCCTTCCTTGGGACGGGCGACCATCTCCTCGGGGAAGTACCGGCGCGCCGCCTGCTTGAGGAGATACTTGGTCTCGCCGCCCCGCATCTTGAGCGGCCCCGGCAGCCCCGCCACGAACTCCACGACGTCGGTGTCGAGGAAGGCCGTGCGCACCTCGAGGGAATGGGCCATGGACAGCCGGTCCACGAAGGTCATCACCTGGTCGGGGAAAATGGTCCGGAACTCCGCCTCGAGAATGCGGTTCACGGGATCGGTGGCGGAGAGCCCGGCGAAGAGCTGCCGGAGATGCTCGCGCGTGCTGAAGCCGCGCATGGCCGCGGCCACGTCGGGCGCCCACAGCCGGCTCTTCTCCTCGTCCGTGAACACCATCAGCTCGTGGCGCCAGTCCCAGTCCGCCAGCGGGGCCAGCCGGGCCAGGAAGTCCGGCTGCGCCTCGAAGGGGCGGATGAGGAGGCGTCGCCGCTCCTCCCATACTCGGCATAGTTGGCGAGGGGCAGGGCGAGCCGGTGGGAGAGATAGCTGCCGAAAGAGCTCGTCGGCGCCGTCTCCCGCTATGGCCACCTTGACGTGGCGGCTGATGAGCTGGGCGAGGAAGTACGTGGACACCACGCCCGCGAAGGGCTCGTCGAAGGATTTCAGAGATGTGCCGCAGGCGCTCGGGGTAGTCGCCGAACGCGATGGTCTCCTCGTGGTGCTCGGTGCGGTAGCGCTCGGCGACCCAGCGCGCCCAGCGCCTGTCCTGCTCCTTGCCCGCGGTGGTCGAGCCCTCGGCATAGGTCAGGGTGAAGGTCTTGATCGGCCCGCTGGAGAGCTCGGCGGCGAGGACGGTGGAGAGACTCGAGTCGATGCCCCCGCTCAGGAAGAAGCCGATGGGCACGTCCGACATGAGCCGGCGCTCGACCCCACGCCGCAAGAGCTCGAGGAGACGATCGACGATCTCCCCTTCCGACATCTCCGCCGCCTCCGCCGACGGAGAGAAATCCACGTCCCAGTAGCGGCGGATGACGGGGGCGGCGCCGGGACGGTAGACGAGGAGATGGGCGGGCGGGAGCATGCGCACGCCCTCGAAGATGGAGAGCGGATGGGGCACGTGCTTGTAGCTCAGGTAGTGGTGGAGCGCCTCCAGGTCGATGCGGCGCTCGAATCCAGGAATGCGGAGGAGCGCCTTGATCTCCGAGGCGAAGTAGAGCGCCCCGCGATTCTCGTAGTAGTAGAGCGGCTTCTTGCCCATCCGGTCGCGGGCGAGAACGCCCACCTTGCGGGCGTCGTCCCACACCGCCACCGCGAACATGCCGTCGATCTTCGTGGCCAGCTCCGCCCCGTGCTCCTCGTAGAGATGGGGCAGCGTCTCCGTATCGCAGCGGCTGGCGAAGCGATGGCCCCGGGCGAGGAGATCCCGCCGCAGCGCGGGAAAGTTGTAGAGCTCGCCGTTCTGGGCGGCCCACACCGTGCCGTCCTCGTTGGACACCGGCTGCCGCCCGCCCTCCACGTCCACGATGCTGAGCCGGCAGGCGCCGAGGGCGAAGTCCCGCTCACCCACCGCGTGCGCGTCGTCGGGCCCGCGGTGAGTCAGGCTGCCGAGCATGGCGCGGACCGTGTCCACGTCGCCCAGCCCGAAGACTCCACAGATCCCGCACATGTCAGCTCTCCCCGTCACATTAGTTCTCTAAAGGCGCGTAGGTGCCGGGGCGGAGCCCCTCGTGCACCGGGGAGACGGCATGAGCGGCCCGCACCGATACCGTCGCGTCCAGGATGCGCTCCTCCACCGAGCCCGCGCGCGCGTCCACCACGTACTCGGCCACGGGGACCATGTCGAAGCGGCGCTCGGCCTTGCGGATGCTCAGGTATTCGAAGATCAGCACGCTGCCCGCCGGGCAGGGCACCGTCCGCGCATAGCGGAGCAGGCGGTCGCGAAAGAGCGCGGCATTGCTCGGATAGTACTTCAGCGTGGTGAAGAGGCTGGTCACCGTCACCGACTCGCACACGTGGCCGAAGCGCAGTCCTCCCCTCCAGCCGTAGCGGCTGATCACCGTGCGAGGACCGCCCGCCCGCGCTGCGCGTGGATGCGGATGAAGAAGTTCACCACGTCCACCGAGAAGACCCGCCAGATGATGATGCCGAAGAAGTTGGTGTACGCGTCGAGCGCGCGCTGGAGCGGACCGGGAAGGGATGCCGCGCGCATAGAAAGTATAGAAGAGCCCCGCGTGGGCCAGGGGAGGAGGACGAGGTATCCCCAGAGAGCCACGCCGAGGACGGCGCCGGCGAGGGGCCACGGAGCGGCCGCGGGGGCGACGAGGCTGCCTCCGAAGGCCTGGACGATCCAGACGGCGACGCGATCGCCCCAGCTCCCCGGATGGAAGAAGAGCACGCCGCCCAGCATCACCATCTCGCAGAGGAATCCCAGGCGGATGTGGGTGGCGATGAACGCGAAGCTCCCGATGATGAGGAGAGCGCCCAGGAAGCGCGTGGCGGGGACGAGCATGAGGAGCGCGGCGACTACCTCCGTCGTCCACGCAAGCTGGTTCAGCGTCCAGACTATCCAGTGTCCGGGCGAGATGGCGGCGTACCGTCGCCACCAGTAGCCCCACTGCGGATTGGCGAGGCCGAACTCCATGCCGAAGTTCCGCGGGTAGCCGGCGGAGAGCTTGTAGAGCCCGGCCGACAGCATGATGAGGGCGAAGTCCACCTGGAGCACGAGCAGGGCGAGGCCCCGGCGCTCCGGCGCCACGCGCGCGGTGAATTCGAGGAGGAAGACGGCCGCCCCACCCAGTAGGTCATGAAGCCCGGAGCGCCCATGCCGCGGGCCACTCCCCGCCAGCGCAGCCTCACGAAGAAATAGCGGCAGAGGAGGAGGTTCCAGAGCGCCGGCCACCAGCCGCCCCAGCCGACCACGACGAGCGCGGCGGCGAGCAGCCAGGAGGCCATGAGCAGCGGATACACCACCGGATTCTGCACCGCGTCGACCAAGGTGGACGACTGCGTGTAGCCGCCCCAGCGCTCGCTCATGAAGAATCGTCGCCCATGGGGCAGCGTCATGAGGAGAAAGCCCAGGAGGACCACCCCGTAGCCGGCACGCAGGAGGGTCTGCGCGGATGGACTGATCTCGGGCATCCACAGGCCGCCGGACCAGGCGAGCATCACGGCCCCAGCCGCAGGCCGGGCACGAGCCCGAGGCCAGCCAGATCGCCCGGGCCGGCGGCCCGCCCACCCACCTCGGCCCCGACGATGAGGAGATCGCCGCTCCCCGTGCCGACGCGGGCGCCGCGTCCGTCCACGAGCGACACCACGCCGGGGGCCGCCGACGCGCCGTCGCTCTTCGTCACGACCACGCGGCGAAGGACCAGCTTCTTCCGGCCGAGCTGGGTGAAGGCGCCGGGCCACGGCGCGGCCAGCGCGCGCACGAGATTGTGGATGCTCGCGGCGGGTGCGGACCAGTTGATCCGTCCGTCCTCCGGCGTGCGCAGCGGATAGTACTTGGCGCGCGACTCGTCCTGGGGCACCCGGGGCGCCGTGCCCGCGGCGATGGCCGGCCACCAGCGGCGCAGGAGCCGCGAGCCGGCGTCCCTCAGCTTCCCCGCACCGCGGAGGCATCATCGTCGGGCCCGATGGGGAAGCGCTCCTCGGCGATGACGGGGCCGGTGTCGATGCCGGCGTCGACGTAGTGCAGGGTCACGCCCGTCTCGGTCTCGCCGTTGATGATGGCCCACTGCATGACGTGAGGCCCCCGGTAGCTCGGGAGGAGACCTCCGTGCACGTTGACGCAGCCGCGCCGCGGCACCCCGATCACCGCCGCGGGCAGGATCATGGAATAGGACCAGATCACGATGGCGTCCGGGGCCAGGGCCTCGAGCTCACGGACGAACGGATCGATGCGGTCCCGGGGAGGCTGGACCCGTACGGGAGCCCCGCCGCGCGGGCCGCCGTGCGGGCGATCTCCACGTCGTGGCCGACCCGGTTCGACGGCAGGACCAGCGCGAGCACCTGTGCCCCCGCCTCGCCCAGCGCGGCGAAGGCGGCGGTGCCCATGTCACCGTAGCTGAAGACAATGGCCGTGCTCATGACACGTCACCCAGAGCGGGGCGCGCTCGTCGCCGGGCGCGGCGTGGATCACGCAGGCCCGGGGCCAGCGCTCCGGAGCTCAGGCCGGAGGCTCGTAGACCTGCACCTCGACGCCCAGATCCTTGCGCATGACGTCCTTGAGATGCCGGCCGGAAGTCTTGAGCACCTTGAGCCAGCCGTGCTCCCAGTCGCGAATGCCGGCGAGCCACGCCGAGCAGCCGCGGCACGGCCACGCCTCCGCGCTCGTCCCTCGAGGTGCAGCCGGCGGTACTGGGTGAAGGTCTCGCCGTGCCAGATCTCCTTGATCGACACGTCGTTGATGTTCGGAAAGAACTTGGCGGTGCGGAACGAGATGTCCTGCCCGCACAGGGCCACCCGCCCGAGGGTGTCCACGTTGAGCCGCTCGAAGGGCCAGACGCACGGCTCCTTCCGCTCCGACGGGAGATGGCCGTAGAGGTGCGGGTCGAGAGCGCGCCCGAGGGGATCACGGTGTTGTCGTCCCAGCTCAGGAACTTCCGCGTGATCACCTCGTCCACCCCGATGGTCTTGAGCCAGAAATCCACCGCCGCCTCCAGCCGATCCGCCACCGCCTCCTGCTGGATGATGGAGACCACCACCCGCGTGGTCGCCCGGAGCTCCTTCCGGATCTCGAGGGCGGCCTTCACGTGGGACACCTGCTCCTCCCACCACGCCGCGGGATTCCGCGGCGGCCCGCCGTGGGGCGGGCGGACCTTGGCATAGGTCTCCGCGTCTCCCGCGTCCATGGAGAACTCGATGAGGTCGATGCCCGCGGCGATGATCCGCTCGAGCTTGCGGCGCTGCTTGGGCAGCGGGCCGAACATGCTGCCGTTCGTGTTGAGCCAGATCCGCGCGCCCTTGGCCTTGGCGTACTCGATCATCTCGACCATGCGCGGATGCAGCATGGGCTCGCCTCCGCCCGTGCAGCGCATCCAGGACTGGTAGGGGCCGCACTCGTCGGCCATCTTGTTCCACAGGGCCTGGGGAAGGAGATCGCCGCCCTCGGCGTGATAGAACTTCCGGAGGTCCGAGTTGCCGTCGGTATAGGGGCAATTGGGACAGCCGAAGTTGCAGGGATAGATGATCGAGATCACGACCATCATGGGAAACTCTTCTGCCCCTGCCCTGAGGCCCGTACGGTCGCTGCGCCGAGGTCTCCGTGGCCTTCATGTCAGGCAAAAGTATACGCCAGCGTCGCGCGTCCGACGGGGGCGAAAAGGGCGCCGGAGGCCCTTCATGCGCCTCTCACGCAGAGGGCGAAGAGCTTGTTGGAGAGCCGGAGCCCGATCCGTGACTCCCGCAGGCGCCGGAGCCAGCGCACGTGTCCCTCGCCGGGCACGGCGGTGCCTTCGAGATGCACGCGAGCGAAGCGCGGCATGAGCAGCCGCTCGAGGCGCCCCGCGGACAGCGGCGAGATATGGGTCGGATCGTCCTTGAGGCGGGCCCAGCTCCGCTGATGCACGGCCGCGCGGAGATCGAAGAGCCGCTTCATCGGATAGTTCGGGGTGGTCAGGGCGAGCCGCCCCCGGGCCGGAGAACGCGCAAGGTCTCGTCGAGGCTCGCCGCGGGCGACCGGGTGTGCTCGATCACCTCCATGAAGCTCACGAGATCGAAGGCCGCCTGCCTTGAACGGCAGCGCCTCCGACTGGGCGACCACCACGGGAAAGCCCTGGGCGTGGATCCGCCGGGCGCGCAGGAGGCTGATCTCGCAGGCGACGAGGCGCGCGCCCGGCCCCGAGCAGGGGCGCGAGGAGGTCGAGGTAGCGTCCGTCCCCGCGCCCAGATCCAGCACGGAGCGGGGGCCGTCGAGGCGAGCCGGCGGAGCCTCGTGGCCACGAACTCGGGGAGCGCTTCGTCCATGCGGACGTCTCGCGCGTAGTCCTCGAAGAGATCGGTGAGAGAGCCGGCGCCGGACACCGACTGGACGAAGCCCACCTCCGCCTTGAGGAGGGCATGCGCGTCGAAGAGCGCCAGGGTCTGGGCCCGGGCGCGCTCACCGAGCCCGTCGGCCGAGCGGCCGGTCGGCGAGGAGCCGGCTCACCGCGCCCGCGATGTCCTCCACGCGCTCGGGGTCGAAGAGGAGGCCGGTGACGCCGTCCTCGAGCATCGAGGGAATGCCCCCGCGCGCCGAGGCGGCGCAGGGCAGCCCGGAGGCCATGGCCTCGATGAGCGCCTTGGGATTGCCCTCGGAGAGCGAGGGCAGCACGAAGCAGTCGGCGGACCGGAAGTGACGCGGCAGCTGGCCGTGGGGGACGACTCCGAGGAACTCGGCCTCGACTCCGGCGGCGCGCGCCCGCTCCTCGAGGTCGCCGCGCAGGACGCCGTCGCCCACGAGGACGAGGCGTGGCGACTCCTGACCCCCGTGACCATCACGCGACGGGCGGACCACAACGACCCGCGCCCGGTTGGAGGGCTCATCGGGCCGCTTTCCCAATCGGCTCGCGCCTCAAGCGGGTCAAGAGGCTGTCGGCGAGCCGCTTCGCGTGAGCGCGTGCTGTCCATCAGAGTGATCATGATCGTGTATCCCTCCCTAGCACGAAGGCGCCAGCCTTCGGCCGCCTCAGGACTGAACCCCAGAGCCCGAGGTCGTGGATCTCCACCTCCACGCCTTCAGGCTTTTGGACGCGTCGCCCTCGGTGGGGCCTCTGCGTATCCCGCAGAGGGCAGCGTGTTCGGCCGGCTCGTATCCGGAACCTCAGCAGCTCCGCGATCGCGCCCACCAGCGCGATCTCGCGCGCCACCAACGCCGAGAGGTCGTAGCGCGCTACGACCATCTCCTCGCCGCCTTCGCGAGGCGCGCCGCGAGGCCGCGGGTCGGCGAAGATCTGCCGCAGGCGCGCCGCCAGCTCCGCCGGTCGGTACGGGTCGAAGAGGAGCCCGGTCTCCCCGTCAGTGATGAGCGATCGGTTGCCCGCGCAGTCCGACGCCACACATGGCAGCCCGCAGGCCATGGCCTCGAGAAGAACCTTGGGATGTCCCTCCGTGAACGGAGCGCCAGAACGAAGACGTCCGATCGCGGCGTAGACCGCCGGCAGCTTGGACTGCTCGAGCCACCCCCAGAAACTCCACGGACACACCTTGTGCTCCTGGCCCGGGCGTCGAGATCAGCGCGCAGTGGACCGCCTCCCGCCAGCCGCAAGCAGTGAGCCGTCGCCGACCGAGGCCGATGGCCTCGACGACGGTCTGGAGATTCTTTCCGGAAAGCCGGCCGACGTAGAGGATTCGTCGGCCGGGGACGCGCTCGCCGTCCAGAGGGCCGAAAGAGTCGAAGGTCGACGCCGTTCGGGATGAGCTCCACTCGCGGAGACCAGCCTCGCGGCGCGCGCCCGCAGCTCTTCCGTGGGTGGCGATGACGGCGGCGGCGTGGCGCAGGCCGAGGCGGCTCGACCACCGCCTTGAGCATGCGCTTGGGTCGGAGCTGAGAGAGCTGGCCGTACCAGAAGCCGTAGGTCGTCACGTACGGAGTGCCGAAGCTGCCTCCTTGGCCTCGGATGGCCGGGATGACGCCCGTGATCTGGAATACGCGAAGGACACGGCAGCGTCGGAACTCCGCCGCGTGCGCCCCTACCATGCCAACCGCGCGGCGGGCGCGGCTCACGGCCTCCGCTCGGCGCGAACAGGCGGACGCGCGGTCGAGCAGGGGCGCGCTCGCTCGTGAATTCGTCGAGCGACTCGGGCAGGTAGCTGAAGTGAGAGACCTCGCCGAAGGCGTCGGCATAGGGCCTCAGGTAGCCGTCGATGAGCCGCGACTGCTGGCCCGGTCTCGGCGAGGGCCCGGATCCCGCTGCCGAGAGCGGGCAGGAATCCGACCGTCACGAGCGCCGCTTCCTTGCGACGAGCTGGAAGCCTGTGCTCTCCTCCGGATGGCGCACCGCCGCTTCCCCGCTTCCACCGGCTCAGCCGCTCGTAGAGCGTGAGCGACAGCCCGCCCACGGCGTCAGATGGCTCCGGCCCAGCGGAGTGTCGAGCACGATGGGCATCACCGGACCGTCGGGCTCGAACCCGGCGGCGGCCAGCTCGGCCAGGAATTCCGGCAGCGCGTACTCGATCTTGTGGTCGGGGTCCGCATAGAGAGAAGAGCCCGGCGCGCGGAGGGTGTGGCGCCATCGCGTCTCGCGGTTGGGGCCCGAGACGAGCAGCCGGCCGTCGTCGCTTCGAGGACGCGGAAGATTTCCCGCAGCACCTCGACGCGCGGCACGAGGTGCTCGATGACGTCGAGAAAGAGGGCGGCGTCAAACGAGCGGTCGAGCCGCTGGCAGATGTCATTCCGGCGGGGCCTTTCGTCGTCCGTAGACAAGAGTGTCTGTCGAATCGCCGGACAACCACTGGGGAAGGCGGCGGCCGTGGCGCTGGTGCCACCGGCGGTGCGTCTCGTGCGACAGCCGGAAGGCCTTCGACCCGAAAAGGAAGGCGCCGACTACCGTCCAGTTGAAATCGTAGCGAGGAGCGCGGGCGAAGATCCGATGTATCTCCCAGTGCGGCAGGTCCGACCCGAGGATCGAGCGATGGCGCGGCGTGTTGAGCTGGCGGCGGGTCGTCACGCTGATACAGCGCCGACGCCGCCATTCCAGCGAGCTCCCTGAGGGCGGCGGCGGGATCCGTGCAGGAATGACTCGTGGCATATCACGAGATCCACCGATCTGTCCGGAAGCGGAATTGAGAACGGAAACAACCCGACCCGCCCCCAGGCACGGCTTCCTCGCCTGCCGTGCCATGCCAGCGTTGCATGTCGAATCCGAACAGCCGCACGTCGCTCTGACACGCCCGAATCGCCTGGAGCAAGCGACCTCGCCCAGCTGCGGGACGTCCAGAACGGGAGTGATGGGCCGGCCTCGACCTGCCGCCAGAGCGTAGCGGTGTCCGCGGTCGCATCGGGCACGCGCGACCAGTGCCGCCAGTATCCGGTCCTCGCGGAAAGACGCTTCCGGCGCGCGCGCCTCGCCATCGGAGCCGATCACGGGCCTCCTCCGACGCGTGCGGATGACGGTCGCTGACCGCGTGCGCGGGTGCACCCTGCGCCACCGCGAAAGTGTTCTCCGTAAACCTCGAACCTTGCTCACCGCTCGATCCCATCGGAAAAACGCGTCGATACGCGCCCGGTTCGCGCGGTCCGCCCTCCGCGCGCCGCTCTTGAGAGCGCAGGAAGCCGGCCACTGACGAGCTCTTGCGGCTTGCCGGGATCGAAGACCGCCGCATCCACTCCGCCCCCTGTCGGCTCGGGCAGCGCACCCTGTTGGCCACAGAGGACCGGCAGCCCACAGGACATCGCCTCAGCCACCGAGAGCCCGAAGCCCTCGAGTGACGACGGGAAGACAAACAGGTCGGCGATCTGGTAAAAGCGCACCTTCTCCGCCCCGGCGACACGTCCAGGAAGATCACTGAACCGCCGAGGCCGAGCTCGGCGGCCTCTTGGCGGAACGCTCGCTCGGAGCGGACCTGCACCGGCTATGAGCAGAACGGCACCAGGCACAGCGGGAGCACGCGCGGCCAGCACGTGCCAGGAGCAGACGGACGTTCTTGCGGGCCTGAGCCCGCCGAGGAACAGGGTCGTCGGCCGAGACCCTACGCCGAGGCGCGCTCCGCCAGCGCCCGTCCCGAGCCTGGGGCAAAGCGCTGATCGACCCCGTGTGTGGATCACCGGACACATGATCCACCGCCACATCCGAGCTCGTCGGCAAGTTGCCGCCGCGAAAACTCACTCACGGTAATGACGTGGGCTCGGACGCCTCGATCACGCGCTTCGATCAACCGGTTCAGCGGACTCCGGTCGAGGTGATGGTGGTGCGAGACCACGGGCACGTCGAGGCCGTAGCGCCGCCGGGCCCAGAGCGCGCCCGGGCCTGATGTAGCGGAGTGAGTGCGCGCCGCAGAACGTCGAAGCCCGCCGTGGTCGCGGACGCGCTTGACCGCAGCCGGTACCACGAAGGGCGCGACGTACCAGCGGAGGCCCCGGCCGATGGGGAAGCGGTGCACGGTCCAGTTGGGCACGCCCTCCGGGTGCGGCTTGCCGCGGGCCAGGATGAGCTCCACCGCACGCCGGCCTGGCCCGAGCCTTGACGAGGAGCTCCGCGCTCGTAGGTCTCGCCACCCGAGGTGGTCTCCGGTTGACGCCGCAGTGGGGCGAGCAGATCCGGAGTGGTCGCCGCGCTCATGGCCGCCGGGCGATGACAAGGTAGCCGGTCGTGAAGCTCGACAGGAAAGGCCGAGCGGCCGACGGGCGGCAGGCGGTCGAGGAGCCGGAGACAGGCGCCCGCGGGCAGCACCGGCACCGCCGCCAGCGCCCGCAGCGGCCGGGAGCGGACGTGCGCGGCCGCTTGGCGCAGCATATGGGCCAGCGTGGTGAAGAAGCGCCCCTGCTGCGTCACGGCCCTCGACCTCGAGCCCCGCGCGCGCGAACAGCTCCGCACAGGCGCCCCGCCGAGAAGCGGTGCCGGTCCGTCGGGTGGTCGAGACGGTGGAGCAGCGGCGCCGAGAGAGAGGATACGGCCGCCCGGGATGAGTACTCGCCGGAACTCCGCGAGCATGGCCTCGTAGCGGGTCCACGCTATTGGATCACCTCGCTGCCAGAGGATGCCGCCCAGCGAGTCCGACTTGAACGGCAGCGCTTCGGCGCTCCCCACGACGTCCGGCGCTCCGTCCGCGGCCAGGTTGAGGAGCACCCAGCGCCGCGACGCCGCGCCCGGCCGCGTGAAGCCTCCCGCGCGGACGCGCGCTTGCCGCCGACGTCGAGCAGCGAGACCCGAGAGCCCGGCCGCCAGCCGCAGTGAGCTCGGCGTCCAGCAGCGCGCGGCGGTAGGAGGCGCCGAGGCGCGGCCCTCTCACGCAGCGGCAGACCTCGCGATAGAGGGCGAGCAGGCGATCCACTGCGAGGTCCGGCGCTGAAGCGGCTCCTCGACGTGGCGCCGGGCCTGCTCGCCCAACCGCAGAGCCGGAGAGACCCGTCGAGCAGGAGTCGTTCGAGGGCGCGTGCGAGGCCCGGACAGGGTCATGGGGCTTGACGAGGAGCCCGGTCACGCCGTCCATTACGAGCCTCCGGCGTGCCGCCGACCTGGGTGCCGACGACCGGGCGTCCGGCGGTCATGGCCTCCAGAATGACGCGGCTCAGCGAGTCGGGAACGATCGACGGCACGGCGACGACGTCGGCCGCCGCGTAGAGCCCCAGCACGTCGGGCGTTCGGCAGCGGCCCAAGACGGCGAAGCCAAGGCGCCTCGGGCAGCGGCGATGGCGCCGTCGCCGACGACGACGACGACTGCGTCGGGCACGGCCGCGACCACGAGCGGAGCGGCCGCGGCGAGGTCGGCCGTCCCCTTGCCCGGCGAGAGCTTGCCGACATAGAGCACCACGGGCCGCCCTCGAGCCCGTGAGCGCGGCGCGCGCCGCGGCGGCGTGCTCCGGCGAGGCCGGCGCCAGGAGCGGCGGGAATGGTGTAGATCGTCTCGATCCGCCTCACGCCCATCGAGCAGCCCCGATCGCCGGTAGACCTGGCGAGAATGCCGTCGCTCACGCCCACGAGGGCGTCCAGACGGCGGAGGAAGCGCTGCTCTGAAGCAGGCGTCCAGCCAGCCGCCGAGGAAGGCCAGCTTGGTCGCGAGCCTGAGCGCCGCGACCTTGCATGTAGAGATCGAAGTACTCCTGCGAGCAATCGCGCCAGAGCTTGCGCCCATACCGCAGTCGTCTGGGCGGCGGTCCCCGTGATGCAGGCACATCGGCGCGGGATCGATGAGGCTGCCGTCGCGGATGGTGAGCGAGCAGCGGCACACCGGTGAGCCGCCGCGCGATGAGACCGGGCAGCAGCATGTGCTTGTTCTGGGCGTGGATGCACCTGGACGCCCTCGGCGCGGACGGCGCGCGCCAGCTGGAGCCCGCACCAGATCGGCGAAGAGCGGGTTCAGAAGCACGCGCTGGCGCTAGGACACCGCGCGGCCGGCCGGGCGCTTGACCGGGAAGGGAAGCGGCGGACGCGGAACTCGTCGCGCTCCTCGAGCGGCGGGCGCGCCGTAGTTGGGCGTGACGACGACCACGCGCTCCCCGTGGCGAGCGAGAGCCTGGGCCAAGCGCCCTCGGTGCTCCACTCGGCGCCGCCCGGCGGCGTGAGGCGGGAAATACTCGTTCGCGAGACAGATGTTCACGCCGCCGCCTCGCGCGCACCGTGGCGTAGCCGCCCGCCAGGCGCGCCCGCCAGCAGTCGATCCGAGCCACGCGCGCGCCGCCGCGGACGACGTCGCGGTCGTGGAAGGCCAGGACGCGCGCCTCGTCCACGAGCGTGAGTCCCGGCGACGGGCGCCCAGCGCGTCGCGCCGAGGCACGACGACGATGCGGATGCCCGCCGCGGCCGCGGCGCACGAGCGTCTTCTGCGACAGCACGTTGCCGGGCGGCACGAACGCTCATCGACGGCGCGGCCGAGGAAGTCCTGAGGATGGCCTGGGCCCGCCGCAGATGCTCGCGGTGCACGCCCTGGCAGCCAGCTCATGAACTCCCGGTGCTCGGCCGCGGTTGCCCGAGAAGAGGCGAGGCCGGAAGCGCCTGTCCTGGAGGACGCAGTGGGTATAGCCGTGGTTGGCGCACCCTCGAGCAGGCCCGCTCGACGCCGCGGCGGCACCACACGGCTGGCGTCAGGGAACTTGAGCGGGTACGGCACGACGGATCCGTCGTCTTCGACCCAGCCGGCGGTGACGCCCACGGTCATGCGCGGGAGCCGGCGCGCTGAGCCGCTCGAGCACCGCCTCCCAGTCCGCGGCCGGTAAGCTCGCGGTAGGGGCCCCAGCGCTTGATCGGCGGCAGGTACTTGAGGAAGAGGAAGCTGCCGGGGAAGGGCAGCGCTGATTCCGCTCGAGGCGCGACACGCGTGAGCCCGTACACCTCGTTCCGCTTCGAGGCCGCGCCCACGTCGTCCATCCTGAGCGCGACGGCCGTGCCGCTCACTTCATGCGCCAGGAGCTCGATGTGGCGACACGCTCGACGAGACCGGTAGTAGACCCGCACCAGCGGCCACGAACGGGCTGCCTGTCTCGGGAAGCCGCGCCTCGTGCGGCCTCGAGCCGCGTCACCCGGGCGCCGGCCGCGCGGAAGAGCGATTCGAGCCGTCCCGCGCAGGAGGGGGCTGGAGCGTGTCCACGAAGCCGGTCGGCCGCTGTCCGGGCGCGCAGGTACCAGCGCGCGAGAGCTTCGGCATGCAGCGGCAGCCAGAAGAGCTTGTAGTGCCCCTCGTAGCACGCGAGCGCGTTGGGCCCATGGACGTAGACGGCCCCTCCGGGACGCGCCACCCGCATCATTCGCCGCACGGCCTCGGGCACGCTCCCCACGTGCTCGAGCGTCGAGAAGCAGTAGACGAGGTCGAAGGCCCCGTCGCGGAAGGGCAGCGCCTCGACGGGCGCCTAGCGCCACCGCGCCGCTGCCCTCGCGCAGGGCCTTGAGCCGGCAGATCTCGACGGCGGCCGGCTCGGCGTCCACGCCGACGGCTCGCGCGCCCGCCCGCCGCGCCATCACGGTGAAGCTGCCCGTGCCGCAGCCGACGTTCAGGGAGCCGGAGTCCCGCCACGGGCCGGCCGAGCGACGGCCTCGAGGCGCGCCAGGTGGCGCGGCCTCGTACGATTCTCCTCTGAAGCCGCGCCGCGACAAGATCCCGCCAGCCGGGAATGCCGAGCGTCACGATAGATAGCGCGCGTAGTACTGGCGAGGCGGCTTCGCACCGGCTCGGGCCAGACGCTTGGCCGAGCCCGTCGCGGCCACCTGCGACTGGCCCAAGCTCATCGCCTCGAGCGCCGCCCGGAGCGCCTCGACCAATCGGCCGCGCGCTTCCTCGGCCGTGATCCCCACCGAGCAACGGCAGCGACAAGCCCGCGCTCGTACAGCTGCGCGGCGACCTGACCTGGTACGCCTGCGCGGCCTTGAAGACCGGGCTGCTGAATGGAGCGGGCGCCAGAGCGGCCGCGCGCCTCCGATGCCCGCGTGCGTTGAGCCGGCGCAGGAGCGCGCGGACATCCGTGGCTGCGGGGCCCGTCCGAGCAGCGACAGACGTCATCCAGTAGGTCGAGCGCGCCCACGGCGCCTCGATGAACGCCGTGACCCCTGGGCACGCCGCGCCAGCGGTCTCCGCATAGTGAGCCGCCGTCGCGCGCTTGGCTCGACGAAGCCGTCGAGCTGCTCGAGCTGCGCGACGCCGCAGGCGCCGCCTGGAGGTTGGGGAGCCGGCTGTTGAACCCGATCTCCTCGTGGATGTACTGATGGCGTCCGCGCGCGCCTGCGGTCGTCAGCCGCAGCGACGCGCGCGGCCAGCGCTCGTCGCGCGTCAGCAAGCGCCATGCCGCCGCCGCCTGGTCGTGATGATCTTGTTGCCGTTGAAGGAGAGGCAGCTCACGAGCCCGGTCAGTCCGACGCGCTCGGCCCTGTGTAGCGGGCGCCGAGGGCTTCGCGCGGCGTCTCCCGACCACGGCGCGAGCGGAGTACCGGCCTGCTGATCTCCAGGACGCGGCGTCGAGGTCGCAGGGATGGCCGTAGAGGTGCACGGAGTGACTGCGCGCACAATGCGTCCCGGTTCGCCCGGTTGACCACCTGCCCGGCTCCTTGACCGCGCACTCGCGCGAGAGGAACTCGGCCATCTTGCCCGCGTCGACCCCCCACGACGTCTCCTCGGAGTCGAGGAAGCACCGGCTGAGCACCGCAGTAGGACACGGCATTGGCGGTCGCGATGAAGCGTGAGCGCCGGCACGCAAGCACCTCGTCGCCCGGACTGGACGCCCGCTGCCAGAGCGCCGACGTGAAGCGGCGGCCGTGCCGTTCACCGTGCGCGACGGCGTGAGGCACGCCGACATGGGCCGCCACCTCCCGCTCGAAGCGGTCCACGAAAGGGCCCGACCGAGGACACCCAGTTGGTGTCGAGGCATTCCTTGAGGTACTTCCACTCGTTGCCCGCGAGGTGCGGCACGGCATTCGGGATGACGCGTCTGGGCTCCGTCACCGCGCCCCTCGGTCGCTGCCCGCGCCAGTCGCGGTACCAGCGCCATGGTGTCGCGCACGCCCGCCTTCGATGGAGACCTTGGGGCACGAAGCCCGTCAGCGCACGCAGGCGCCCGATGTCGGGGCAGCGTCGCGCGACCGAGCCCGCGAGGCGCTGACGCGCGTCGAGCGCGGGCTCGAAGCAGGCCTCTCTGCAGCACGAGCGCGGACGAGGTCCTCGATCAGTGTCTCCTCGGTGTCGTTGCCGATGTTGACGATCCGCCCCACGCCTGCCTGCGCTCGCCGTGAGCGCAGTATCGCCTCCACGGCGTCCGAGATCGCAGCAGAAAGCGCGGCGCTGGTCGGCGCCATAGAGGCGGAACGGGTTCTCGCGCGCGAAGCGCCCGGAGCGAAAGCTCGGGAATCGACGTGATCGGCGCCCATTGCGCGGGCCGTAGACGTTGTGGAAGCGGCCGACGACGGCGGCAGCCCGCGGGCGCGCGCCGTGTGGATCACGGCGGCCTCGCCCAGGATCTTGCTCGCGGCGTAGGCGAAGCGCGGCGCCCGGATGTCCTGAGACCGGACAGCGCGCACGTCCTCGGGCGTCGGTACGGGCAGCGTGTCCCCGCCGTGACACCCGCCGGCGTAAGTCTCGCTGGTCGAGGCGAAGAAGAGACACGCCGGACTCGGGCGCGAGCCAGTCGAGGAGATGCAGCAGCGCCAGCGTGTTGGTGCGCACCACGCGCGCCGGGTCGGTCTCTGACGTTGCGCACGCCCACGACGGCCGCGAGCATGTAGGCGCCGTCCCAGCCCGGCGCGGCAGCCTGGCGAGCGCGTCCGGAGCGCGTGAGGTCCGCCTGCACGCAGGGTGACGTTCGGCCGGGCGCAGAGCGCTGCCAGTCTCGCGATCGCGCCGGCCGCGCGAGAGATCGTCCACGAGCGTCAGCGCGTGGCCCTCGGCGGCGAGCCGCAGGGCCAGGTGATAGCCGATGAAGCCCGCCCCGCCGAGGATCAGCGCCCTAGGCATAGCCGATGCCCCGCGTAGCACACCCTGCCGCCGCGCACCGTCTCCTCGTCGAGGATGCGCCAGCAATCGTAGAGTAACGGCTGGGCGCGCGCAGCCGCGGCAGGAGCCGCCCCAGGTCGAGCTTCGCGTACTGGGATGGTTGGTGATGACGAGGACGGCGTCGGCGCCGTCGAAGGCCGCCTCCGGAGTCACCGGCTCTGCGCCCGAGCGCCGCGGATGACATCCGCCGCGACCGAGGTGGTCATGCCCACGCAGCTCGAGCCCCGGCGCGCCGCGGAAGAGCGGCAGCATCGAGACGATGGGCGTACCGCGCATGTCGTCGGTCGGCGGCCAGCCCTTGTAGGCCCAGCCGAGCACGGCGAGCCTGGCGCCCCTCGGCGCTTCCGCGCGCCTGAGCGGATCGGCGTCGATCAGGCGCTCGGCCACGTGCACCGGCAGGTGCGTCGTTGAGCCTCGCGGGCCTGCCCCACGAGCCAGGGCGTATAGCCCTGCGGCACGCGAGGCGCTGATGAGGATATAGGGATCCTTGGACAGGCACGCGCCGCCGACGAAGCCCGGCTTGGCGAGGTCCGGGCGCGGGTACTCGAGGTTGGCCGCGCGGATCACCTCGAGCGGATCGAGCTTCCAGCGCTCGGCCATCAGCGCGACCTCGTTCGCCGTAGGAGTAGATCGTGATCCGGTGTGGCAGTTGTTGACGAGCTTGACGAGCTCGGCCGCCTCGAGCGAGGAGACTTGGCGACCACGCTGTGCGTGACATGCGGGCGAAGAGCGGCCGCCGCTGCCCCGCGGCCGTCGGAGTCGAGGCCGCTCGACCACCTGCGGCAGCTCTTCCAGCTCCCGGAGCGCCTGTCCCTGGATGGTCCGGCTCGGGCGCGAAGGCCAGCCGTGCCTCGCCCCCACCTGCGCGAGAAGCTCGGCAGCACCGATCGTAGCGGCTCGCACCCACCGGCACGGTGCTCCTGACGATGACGAGCGGTATTGAGCGCGCAGCGCTCGGCCACGCGGCGGCGCGGCCACGCGGAGATTGCCGAGCTCGGGCGCATGCGTGCCGGGATTGACCGGCGTCGAAACGCAGATGATCGCGGCGTCGACCGCGCCCTTGCGGCAGCTCGGCGGCGACGTGGAGACGCTCGCCGAGAAAGCGTCGCGGAGACCTTCTTCCACGCCCGGCTCGAAGAGGTGCGGCCGGCCCTTGCCGAGCGCAGTCGAGGACGGCCGGCGAGGTGTCCACGCCGTGGACGGTGAAGCCCTTGCGCGCCAGCGTCACCGCCAGCGTCAGACCGACATAACCCAGCCCGACCGACGCCGACCTGGTCACGTCGAGTCCAGTAGTCCTTCGGCGACGTCGCGGTTGGCCTTCTCGAGGTCGTGGAGCCGACCGACGTCCAGCCAGTACTCGCGGATGAGGTGTGCGGCCACCACGCGCCCCTGGTCGACCAGCGTCCGGATCATGTCGGTAGCGTCGAAGTACTCGTCCGGCGGGGATCAGGTCGATGGCCGGACGGGTCGAGCAGGTAGATTCCCGCGTTCACCGGGAATCCCTTGCGCGGCTTTTCCTCCACCCGGGTCACGCGCCCGTCGTGGAGCGTGAACTCGCCGTAGGGAATGTCCACCTGATGGATGGACACGCCCACCGTCATCGCCGCGCTCTCCTGCTGGCCGGTGGAAGTCCCACATGGCGCGGAAGTCGCACTTGGTCAGGATGTCGGCGTTGACCACGAAGAAGGGCGCGGTCGAGCCGGTCGCGCAGGAGCGTGAGCGCCCCCATGGTGCCCAGCGGGCTTGGGCCTCGAGCGCGTAGCCGAGGCTGCACGCCAAGGCGGCTGCGCCGTCGCCCAGGCGCTCGCGGATCAGTCTCCGACTTGTGGCGGAGGGCGATGGCGATGTCGACGCGCCGGACTGGCGCAGCCGCTCGATCATGATCTCGACCAGCGGCTTGCCGTGCCGACGGAGCCAGGAGCGGCTTGGGCGTGAGCTCGGTCAGCGGGCGGAGCGCGGCGCCCTCGCCGCCCGCCATGATGACGACGGCGCGGCTCTGAGCGGCGGCGGCGCGAGTCAGGTCCTCGAGGCGCAGGATGATCCGCCACGCGCCGCTCGGCGTCGAGCAGCGGCAGATGCCGCACGGACCGCGTCCGCATGATCTGGAGCGCCTCGGGGCGGACAGGCCCGGCAGGCCCCGGTCAGCGGGCGCGCGGTTCACGACCTCGTCCACCTTGGCGTCGAGCGAGGCGCCGCGGAGCATGGCGCGGCGGATGTCGCCGTCGGTGACCACGCCGGCGAGCCGGCGGTCGGCGTCGACCACGAGGACGATCTGCTTGCCGCCCGGGTCATGGTTTCGAGGACAGCGCGCAGGCTCGCGCCCAGGCCCAGCGATGCAGCCGGCGAGGTCGCGCCCATCAGGTGCCTCCCCGCCGTCGGCGAAGCGCCAGGACCAGGCGCGCGTCGAGCGGAACCGTCCGCAGGACTTCCACGATGCGCGGCGCGGCGCGCTCGTCGCCGTAGGGATTGCCGCCGCGCGCGCCCGAGCCCTGAACGCGCGGTCCGGCTGCGCCGCCTCGGATGCCGCGGAGGATCTCCACCGCGCGCGGGCTCGACGTCGATCACGCTGGCCCCGCGCAGGCGCCCGCGCTGGCGCGCCCGATGTTCACCACGGGAGCCCGAAGGGACGGCGCCTCGATGGAGACCTGCTCGATGAGTTGCCCGATCATCACGTCGGCGTGCCGGAGCAGGCGAGAGATAGACGGCGCTCGCCGAGGTTGCGCGAGAGCCGGCAGCGCGCCCGGGTGGCGCGTCGGCGAACTCCTCGAGGCGCGCCATGATGAGCCGGCCCGACGTGTCGGCATTCGATAGGTGATGACGAGCGTGCCGTCGGCCTTCTCGAGCGCCGCAAGGAGCTCGTCCATGGATGCCGTGTCCGCGGTACCCGAGCGTCACCGGGTGAAAGGTCACGAGGAGCCACGGCCCGTTGGCGGGCATGTCGAGCTTTCGCGCGCCGAGGCGCCCTCGCGGGAGAGCGGCTCGACTGGCGTGATCCCGTCGACGCCCGGGCCCACCCACCGCGTGGATGCGCCGGCCTCTCCACCCATCTGCGCGATGCAGCGCGTGCAGCTCGGCCGAGGCGAAGTGGCACATGCGCTAGCTTGGTGATGGCGTGGCGGATCTGGCTGTCCATCGCGCCCTCGGAGACCTCGCCGCCGTGGATATGCGCCACGGCAGCGCGAAGCGGCAGGCTCGCCACGGCGGCGGCCAGCATCTCGAAGCGGTCGCCGAGGACCACCAGAAGATCGCGGCCGCTGATCGCGCGAAGGCGTGCGCGAAGCCGTCCGACGCCCGCGCCCTGTCGATGCGGCGACCGCCTCGGGCGAGTCGCGCCCGGCTCGAGCAGCCGGAATACGCTCGGCGGCGGTGAAGCCGTCGGCCTCGATCTCGCGCGGTGGAGCCGAATTCGGGAGCAAGGTGCATGCTGGCCAGCGAACAGCACCAACTCGAGGTCGGGTAGCGCGGCCGAATGGCCCCGAGCACGGGCGCAGATGGCCGTAGTCCGACCGGCTGACGGTCACCACCTGATCCGGCGCGGCGTGACCGTCATGGCTTGCCGAGCGCCTCCCAGGGAATCACCTCATCGGCGGCGATGTCACGAGCGAGGGGAGGCCGAGCACGCGGGCAGCTCGGTGGGGAAATGCCCGTGCCGGGCCGCTTGCTCGCGAGGTCTCCCGCCGCTATGCGCCTCGCCGGCTTAGGCGCGCGCGCCACGAGACTCTTCCGCGCCACGCGCCGCGTGTCGGCCTCGGAGGGCATCGGGCGCTTGACCCCGTCTCCGAGCGCCGATTCCAACGCTCGGATCGCGCTCTCACCATGGCGCCGAACTCCGCGGGTCGAGGGAGGCGCGATGGTCGGGTCCCGGGCAGGGTCTTGTCGAGCGTGAGATGCTTCGATGATGGCCGCGCCGCGCAGCCGCCGCCGCGACGGCAATCTCGATGCCGAGCGTGTGATCTGAGAAGCCGACCGGGCAGCCGAAGCGCGAAGCGAGGCTCGCCCATGGCGCGGAGATTGACCCTTCGCCGACAGGCGCCGGGTAGGCCGAGAGGCAGTGAAGCACGGCCAGCGGAGGATCACCCGCCGCGCGAATCGCGGCGACCGCCTCGCCCGCACTTCTTCCAGATCCGCCATGCCTGTCGAGAGGATGATGGGCCGGCCCTTGGCCGCCACGTGCCGCAGGAGCGGCAGATTGGCGATCTCGCCCGAGGGCACCTTGAAGAGCGCCACAGCGAGCGCATCCAGGACATCCGCGCTTTCCTCGTCGAAGGGCGCCGAGAAGAAGATGAGGCCGTGCTTCGTCGCGCGATCTTGAGCTCTGCCAGACCTCGAGACTCAGCTCGAGCCCCGCCAGCATGTCTCGCTGGCTTCCGCCGGCTCCCCGTCGTCCGAACCTGATAGCCGCGCCTTTGGGCGCACCCGGCTCACGTGCGCGCGTCCACCCGTGAAGGTCTGAACTTGACGGCGTCGGCGCCGCACTCGGCCGCGGCAGTCCACGAGTGGCGGCGGGCGAGCGCCGGGTCGCCATTGTGGCTGACGCCGGCCTCGGCCGCGATGAAGACCGGCGCGCTCGACCGATGCGCCGCTCGCCCACTACGACGGCCTGCTCCCGAGAGCGCATGGGTGCGCCTCGCGGCGAGGGATGTCGTCGGTGAGAGCCAGCAGCCGCTCGGCGAGCCGGCCGTCCACTGGATGGACATGAGAGCGCGCGAAAACGGCGCGCCCGCTCGATCACCGCCGGCGATTCTCGGGATCGTCCAGGAGCCGGCGCAGCGAGCCGCGAGGCGCGGCCGGATCACCCAGGTCCACTCGCGGGACCGAACCCGCGCTGACATACGGCGGCATATAGACGCTCCTCGAAGTCCTTGCCAACCGCCCGCACCGCCACCACAGGGCAGCCGAGCGCCATAGCCTCGAGGCCCGCCATGGATGTGGACCATAACGGCCGCGTCCGCGGCGGCGAAAAGCCGATGAATGTCGTAGTCCTTGGTCAGGATGGCCTCGGGCCATTCCCCACTCGACCACCTGCTGCCTGAGCCGGCGCGAGATCTTCGTTCGATGCACCTTGACCACGACGTCCACGCCCGGAAGCTGCCGCGCCGCCCCACACATGGTTCTAATGAGCGCTTCCCTCTCCGGCGCCGAGAAAAAGCAGAGAGACGTACTTCGACACGAGGACGATCAGAGGGCGGCCGGGCGCGAGACCAACATCGCGTCGGACCTCCTCGCGCAGGCGCGCCGTCGGCACCAGCCTCGCGGCATTCGAGCGCGGGTCGCCAATCACCGACACGCGCCCGGGCTCGATGCCCTCCTCGTGGATCAGGCTCCTGACGCAGGTGCTCGCCGATGACAACAATCCGATCGCCGACATCGAAGGCATTGATCCTGTCTCGGCTGAGGATGAGGGTGCCGGAGCGAGTACCGACGGGATGCCGCGGGCCCGAGCCACGAGCGCGCGCAGCGCGCTCGGCATAGCGCCGGTCGCTGGTAATGAGGACAGCCGTCCGGTCGCAGGACGTCGAAGGTCCGGAAAGCCGCTTCCTGGTGCAGCAGCGCTGTGAGCAGACTCTGCTCGACGGCCGAGCGCAGGAAGGGGCGCAGCACGGGCAGGAGCGAGACGCCGTGCCAGTCGAGCCGCGCGGACAAGTCCGGGTCGCTGCTAACCGCGCCGCCATACCCGCCTCAGGACAGGCCGGTAGCGGCGCACGAGGGCCGCCCGCTCCTCGCGAGGCAGGTAGTCCATGGCAAAGCCGGCGGGCACACCAGAGCCGAGCAGACCATCGACGCGCGAATTGAACTCCGGATCCTCGTCGGAGCTGGCGATGACGCACGCTTGCGCCCCGGCCGTCCGCACGGCTTCGACGAGCGGATCGACGACGAAGTGGTGCCTGGTGCGACAGGTGATGAAGAGGAAACGGCGGCCTTCCCGGCCGGCAGCGTCGGGGCATCGCGGCGGGTCTGGTCGAGCAAAGCGCGGAGGCGCAAGCGCTCTCGCGAGGAAGGAGCGCGGCATAGGCGCGCGCGAACACGTGCGGAAGCAGGCGGACCCCCGCGACGCCTACCGGGATGTCGCGTCCCGCGCGAGCAATCGGGCCAGCCGCTCGGGCACTGGAGGCGCCGCTCAAGAGCCGGATCTGCTCAGGTTTGACCTCGTCCAGCACCTGTTCGAGCACGCCCACGCGCTCGACGACCTCGAGCCGCAGCGAGAGCGCCTTCGAGACCGTCAGGAGATCGGGCAGCCAGATACCGCGATAGAGTGAGCGCGGGCGCGCGCTTGGGGTCGGGCCACCACCCGGCGGCGAGGCGCCGCGTCCCCTCGGCGAGCGCGCGGGAGTCGACCTTGAAGGACTCCGTCGTCGTAGTAGCGAACGACCACGCCGGCTGGCAGAGCCGCCGCGTCCACGAGTTGGCGCGCCGTCAGCACCGCCACCTCATGCTCATGCGAGAGGCGCACGGCGGCCTGCGCCACCGCGGCGCGGTAGCGGCACGCGTACCGCGCGGTAGAGCCAGCGCACCCACGGTCGTCGGAACTCGCCAATGGTGCGGGTGGCCTCGGTGACGAGGAGGACGCGACTCATGCCGGTGTCCGGGCGGCGGGACGTGCGGGCACACCCAGAACGGTGGCGCCGGGCTCGACATCGCGGGTGACCACGGCGCCGGCCGCCACCGTCGCCCCCTCTCCGACGGTGATCCCCGGAAGCAGGACGGCGCCCGCGCCGACAAAGGCGCCCGCCCCGACGGTGACGGCGCCCGACAGGATGGCACCCGGTGAAATATAGGCGTGATTGCCAATCCGAGACTGGTGCTCGATCACGACACCGCTGTAGATCACCGTGTTGTCACCGATCTCTGACGTCGGCGCCCAGCACGCCGCCGGGAAAGACGACGCTGCCCTCGCCGATCACGCTCGACCGCGAGACGACCGCGCGCGGGATGAATCAGGCTGGGCGTCAACACGCCAGCGGACTCGAGAAGCGCGAAGAGCCTTGGGCGCTCTACGAGCGGTATTGCCCACGCCCACGATGGCACCGTTGATCCTGGCGGTATGCACCAGCGCGCACCACGTCGCCGTCCCCGCCCAGCACTCCGGGGCCTGGAGCGCGGTCTGTGAAGCCGACGACGCTCCACCCGCACTCGGCGGCGAGGTCGGCCACGGCCCGTCCATGCGCGCCCGCGCCCAGGATCAGCAGTCGTCCGGCCACCGCCATCCTCACCTGCGCCCGGGAGGGAGCGGCGCGCGGCCCATTCCCACGAGCAGCTCGGCCAGGAGAAAGTCCCACTCCGTGTCGATGTTGACCGACGACTCGAAGTCCATGACCACGCCGCGATTGTCCTTGCCCAGGATGTGGCCGAGGGCCATGAGCGTCGGATAGCGCGTGACGTACACCGCCCCCGAGGGCTGATACACGGGAGGGGCGTCCTGGCGCCGGACGAACTTGTGCCCGTCGGGAAAGAGGGCGGTGGTCCGGTCGCCGTCCAGCGTCTTCATGAAGTACGGGTGATAGGACGCCTCGGACAGGGTCTGCGCCGAGTCCGCGCCCGTCTCGATCACCTTCTGGATGGTCACGTCGATCTCCGTGCCCGTGCGGAAAGGCGAGGTGGGCTGGAGCGTCACGATGAGGTCGGGCCGCACCCCCGCCGAGGACTCGAGCCAGCGCACGGCGTGCTGGAGCACCCGCGAGCATGCCCGCCTGATCGCTGGCGAGGGCGGCGGGGCGGAGAAACGGCACCTCCGCTCCGTGGCGCTCGCGCCTCCTCGGCGATCTCCTCGCTGTCCGTGGAGACGATGAAGCGCGTGAGGAGGGCCGCCTCCTTGGCCGAGGCCACCGCGTGTCCGATCAGCGAGAGGGCGCCGAGCTTGCGCAGATTCTTCCCGGGCAGGCCCTTGGACCCGCCGCGAGCGGGAATGACGCCAAAGGCGTACGGCGTCACGGCCATCCGGCTACACCCGCACCCAGCGACGCTCCGCGGACGACTTCACGGCGGCGTCGATCACGCGCATGGTCTTGAGCCCGTCCCAGCCGTCGCAGGCCGGCGCCGTCTCCCCGCGGATGCAGGCGAGGAAGTGCTTGGCCTCGTCGATGTACATGTCGTTGAGCTGGCACGCCGAAGGGATAGATCTCCCAGCGATTGGCCTCGGGGATCGAAGAGCCGGATCTCGTTCTCGAAGCGGCGCCACTGGATGACGCCTTCCTCGCCCATCAGCTCGAAGTGGCTGTGCACGTTCCACGCGAAGAGATTCATGTGGATGTTGCCCACGGTGCCCGAGGCGAAGCGCACGGTGAGATCGGCGATGTCGTCGGTGGTGATCTCGAGGCTCGACACGTGGTCCACGACGGCGCTCACCTCGGTGATCTCGCCGCACAGCCAGCGCATGTAGTCGATGGCGTGGCTCTCGTCGAGGACGCAGCCTCCGCCCTGCTTGGCGTCGGCCATGTAGAACTTGCGATAGTCCCGGCCGGGATAGCGGGTGGTGAGGTGATAGGCGTACTCGGTGCGCGCGGCTCTGATCAGCCCCGATGCGGCCTTCGCTTCACGAGCTTCTCCACGAGCAGCATGGGCGGCCAGTAGCGCCAGTTGTAGGCGGTGAGCGACCTTGAGCCCCTTGGCGTCGCAGAGCTTGAGGAGCTCCTCGACTCCTTCCACGGACTGGGCGAAAGGCTTCTCCACCATCAGGTGCGCGCCGCGCTCGGCGGCGAGGCGGCCGAGGGCGATGTGGGACTCGGGGGCGTGCAGATGACGGCGCCGTCGGCGCCCTCGAGGGCCGCCTCCGCCGAGGTGGCGATGGTGGCGAAGGGGAAGTCCTTGGCCGCGGCCTCACGCTGGGCGGCCGCCGCGTCGTAGGCGGTGAGGGTCTCCACGCCCGCTACGCGGAAATTGCCGAGGTGGCGGCGGCCGATGGAGCCGAGGCCGAGGATGGCGATCTTCATTTCGTGGTCTCCAGAACGAGGCGCGGGGCCGGCTTGGGCGGCGGGTCCGCGGCGTGCAGGCGGGTCCATTCCTTCTCGTACCGCTCGATGCGCCCGATGTCACGGAGCACCATCAGCTCGCGCAGCCCGTACAGCTCGACCGCGTTGAACTTCTTCGAGATGACGGCGGTGACCCGCGTCGCGTCGCCCAGGTCCATGAGGAAGGCCTCGAGGTCTCCGTCGTACTGCTCGAGGATGCGCTGCTTGTTGGTGTAGTACCACTCGGTGCCGGGGTACGGGGTGGCGAAGAAGGGCTTCACGTTGAGGCCGAGACGGTTCCAGGCGCGGATATTGTCCTTGAGGCTGTCGAAGTCCTCGTCGGGGAAGCCCATCATCTGGTTGGGAATGGGCCGGATGCCCGCCTCCACCGTCCACCTGAGCGAGCGCTCGTTGGTCTCGGGGTGGCGCCCTTGCCGATGGTCTTCATCACGCGCGCGGAGAAGCTCTCGTAGCCGTAGACGAGGTGCGAGCAGCCGGCCTGCTTGATCGCCCGCAGCACCTCGGGCGAGCACAGGGTGGCGTGGCTCGTCCCGCCCCAGTGGATGCCCGAGCACTTCTCGGGTTCGTGGGGAACGCCGTCGCGCACGCACTGGGGCTGGAGCCCCTCCTCGATCCACAGCCGGGCGATGTCCGTGAGCCACTTCTTGCCCGAGAACTGGTGCATGGTCATCAGGTTCTCGTCGAGGAAGCCGATGAAGTCGACTCCGAAGCGCTCCCGCGCGTACTTCACGAGGTTGATGATGTAGCGCGGGCTGTGGTAGCGGATCTTGCGGTCGTAGGTGAAGGCGACGTCGTTGCTCGCCCTGCTCGTTCTCCTTGTGCTTCATGTCGCCCGCGATGCCGAGGTGGAAGCAGAAGCGGCAGATGAGCGAGCAGCCGTAGCTCGCGTTGATGTCGAGCCGCCGGCGCGCCAGCATGCCCTCCTCGGAGAAGAGGGCCATGCTGTTCTTGAAGTAGACCTCGAGCGGAAGCAGCTCCCACGCCGGATAGGGCAGGCTGTCGAGATCCATGAGGAGCGGCTGCTCGGGGTTCAGATGCGTCTTGCCCGCGGGATCGCGCCAGATCAGCCCGGGCACGGCCGCCCAGTCGCCATTGCCGGCATCCACGCGCCGCAGGAGCTCGGGAAGCGAGATGAAGGCCTCGCCCACCACCCCGACGTCGACCTGGGGCAGGAAGCGCATGATGTCGTGCGGCATGCTCGTGAGAAAGCCGCCGCCCGCCACGACGAGAGCGCGCGGGGCCAGCTCCTTGGCCATGAGCCACGATGCGCTTGATGGACCGGTAGGCGGTGGTGATGCCGCCGAGGGCCACCACGTCCCACTGGTCCGCCTCGAGCACCTGCGCGATGACGGAGTCCGAGGCGCGCCACGCATTGTGGTCGTAGACCTGGACCTGGTGGCCGTCGCGCACCGCGATGGCGGCGAGCAGCGCCATGCCGTACGGCACGTGGCGCGGATCGTCCTCCTCGCGCATGAGGGGATTGATGAAGAGCAGCTTAGCCATGGTGGGTCGTGCCTCCGGCGGCGTTCTCGAGGAACGTGTCGAGGGTGGCGGTGGTGATGCCGGGCCCGAAGAGGAGCCCCCTTCCGTGCAGTTGACGGTCTGGCCCTCGGCGTCGCGCGCCATCTCCAGGAACACGTCGCGGAACCAGTGATAGGCAGGGTCGCTGAACCACGTCTCGCCGGTCAGGGGATTCCTGGTGTGGATGAACGCCTCCTGGTACCGGTCGCCCAGGAGCTCACGCAGCTCCGGGTAGTACTGGGTCTTCTCGTACGGGGTGCCCGGCGCGTAGCCGAGGTCGATCCCGATGAGCCCGATGCGGCGCTTGCCGAGCACGGCGTTGGTGAGCACCCACGCCGCCGTGCCGACATTGCCCCCGCCGTTCAGACAGGGCAGGCCGTTCATCTCCCAGAGGCGCCGCGAGAGGCTGTCCGGCTTGTCGTAGTCGTCGTACATGGGATTCCACCAGTAGAGATCCATGCCCGCCTGCTCGCAGCGCTCGACCACGGTGGGCGCCGCCGAGGTCGCCGCCGCGATCTTGATCTTGGGTCCATAGGTATTGACCAGGTCCACGAGAGCGCGGTTGGCCTGCACCTCGCGGTTGGCCCCGTGGTCGTCGTCGTGGTGCACGGGATCCATTTCCTGGCGGCGGAAGTAGTCGTCGGCCCGACGGCTCCTCGAGGGTCGGATCGCCGAACCAGCGCACGATGCGCTCCGGGTGAGGATCCACGCTCACCACCACGTGAGGCACCACCCCTGCCCGGAGACAGGCCCCGAGGGCGCCGTCGGCGGCCACGATGGTGCCCGCGAATCCGGCAGCGCGCAGGCGCTCCAGGCTCCGGCGCCGGTGCAGGCTCGGACCCGCCCCCACCACGATGGCGGCGTCGCCCGTGCCGAGGGGCGTCTCGGCCAGCTCGAGCACGGAGCGCGCGATGCGCGGGCGGTTACGCTCGGCGTTGGCGAGCCCGACGCCCGCCACCCGCTCGAAGGTGGCCGCCTCGAGCGCCTCAGCTATTTTTCGTCCCAGCTCCATCCGTCTTCGCCTTGTCGTCTCCGTTCCACATCAGGCTCTTCTTGCTCACGAAGCAGATGCTGCCGCCGAGGCGGGAGAGCGCCTTCTTCTCGAACTCGTCCGTGGAGTCGAGGGCATCGGTCTTGTCCTCGATGGTCACGTCCACCTTGTAGTTGCCCTTGAGAAACTCCGGCATGCTCAGCTCCTTTTCGCGCGGGCGCCGTCAGCGGGCGGGCCGCCATTCGAATTGCCGTTGGTCGTGGAAGATCGCGGGACGCCGCAGCGTGAGGAGCTTCTGGGCGGGAATGCCCATCCGTCCGAGGGCGGCGAGGTGCTGGTCCGGCTTGTCGAAGGTGGCGATGACGATGCCGTCCACGTCGGCGGTGGGCAGCTCGGACACCGGCCGGATGGGCAGGCCGAGGAACTGGCCGCCGCCCTCACCCGCGAAGACTCCTACGGGCTCGAGGCCGAACTCCTTGAGGGTGAGGTAGGCGAGCTCGGCCGCTTCCCCGACACCGCAGAGCGCGATGCGCTTCATGCCGTTGTCGCCCAGGTGGCCCATCGCCTCGCGCAGGTTGTCGCGGGTGCGCCGGAAGAGGTTCAGCGAGTGGCCCATGTACTCGTAGGTCAGGCGGGCCTTTTCCCCCACCCCTTCGGAGTGAGCACATAGCGGAGGCGCTTGCCCGCATAGGGCTTGATGGGGAACTCCCTGATCTTGATGAAGCCCTTGCCGGCCAGCCGCTTCAGATAGAGGTTGGTCAGCCCCAGGGCGACCCCCAGGCGCTGGGCCAGGGCGCGCTGGGTCAGCGGCACCCCTTCCTCTATGGCCGTGAGGATTTCCAGCTCCCGCTCGACGTGCCGCCTCGATGGCCATGGCGTTCAATATATGAACATAGGCCCCGGCCGTCAAGCAAGTTTCCTAGGGCTCTCCTTTAAAGAAGGCGACGAAGCGGCGGGGATCGGCGAGTTCCCGTGCGTACCGGAGATTTCCCGCCGTTCCCGTGTGGGTGATCCAGAGGAAGCCGGCATAGGCCGTGAGGGCGACGGCCATGCCGCCCGCGATGGCTCCGGGCAAGCGCCAGGCCGGCCGCGAGCAGCGTCGCCCGCACGACTCTCGTTGATAGCGACGAGGACAGCGAAACCCGGCCAGATAGGCCACGGTGACCCACTGAAAGCCGATGCCCGCCAGCTCTCGCGTCCACCGGATGAAGACCCAGCACGGAAAGACCACCATGAGGAGACGGACGGCGGCGGCGCCTGTGCCGCCCCAGACCGGGACCAGGGCCACCATGGCGGCCAGATAGACGAGCAGCCTCAGCATCACCACCGGCACGAACCGCGCGTGCTGGTCCATGGCGTAGAGAATGAACTGGTACGGGTTGAACGCGGCCTGGGCCAGAGCCGTCACCATGAAGATCATGAGCGGGTCGAGGGCGGGAAGGAATCGCTCGCCGTAGACGAGCGTGACGACGGGCTGGCGCAGGGCCCAGAGCCCGAAGGCCGCGGGCACCGCGATGAAGAGGAGCCGGTCCACGGCGGAGGCGAACACCCGCCGGGTCTCGACCCTCGCGTCTCCGCCCGGCGCGGCGAAGAGGCGCGAGAGCCGGGAGAGCAGGAGCTGGAACGGATAGGCGTTGAGGGTCCCGAGAATCTCCCAGAGCACCCGGCGCGACCTGATAGTAGCCGGCGGCGGTGAGGCCGGCCCATCGCGCGACGAGAATCCGGTCGAGCGAATCCTGGAGAATGCCGATCGGGCTCGTGATCAGGAGAGGCTTCGCATAGCTCCAGTAGGCGCGGAGGGTCGCCCGGTCCGGTCGCCGGAGCGCGACGCCGCGGCGGACGATCAGGATGTATGCGCCCACCACGATCTCGGCCGCTCCCTCGACGAGCAGCACCGCCGCCACCCAGCGGATGTCCGGCGCCCAGACGAGCACGGCCACCGTGGCCGCGAAGCGCAGCCCTTTGCCCGCCATCTGCGTCGAGGCATGCGCGATCGCCCACTCGCGGCCGACGAAGGCCACGCTCAGGCTCGTCGAGAGATTGACGAGGAGCTGCGCGGCGAGGACGAAGAGCACCACGGACACCGGCACCCCGGCGGGAATCACCAGCGATCCCCAGCGCGCGGCGAGGAGGACCACGAGGAGGGCGGTCCCCTGGATGGCGAGCTGGAGGCTGGCCATCGTTCCCACGCAGCGGCCGAGGTCCGCTCCCTCCGCCACGCGCTTCTGGTGCGCCTGGCTGAAGCCGGGGAGCAGGAAGGCGGTGAGGAGACCGACCAGGCCCGTGCTGAAGCCGAGAATGCCGAGCGCCTCCGGCCCGAGCACGCGCGCGATGAGCACGGTCGAGAGGAGGCCGAAGCCGTTCGCGACCCACGTGCCCGCGAAGAGGACGATCGACTTCCGTCCGAGATCGCCTCTTCACTCGACCACTCCGAGGCGCCCGCTCCCGCTCCCCGCGTACCAGACGCGCCCCTGGGCGTCCACGGCGATCCCCGGACGCGCGAGCGCGGCGTGGGCAGGGAGACGGCGGTCATGCGCTCCGTCGATGGATCGAAGCGGACGATCTTGTCGCCCATGAACTCGGCGACCCACACCGCTCCGGAGGCGGCCACGGCGATGGCGTACGGGCTCGAGCCTCGGCCGGAAGGCATGGGCCAGGAGCGGGTGCGGAGCGTCGACGGGTCGAGCTGGAGAAGCTGATGCGTACCGAAGAGGGTGACCTAGATCGTCCCGTCGGGTGCGGCAGCCACGCCCCGGGGACGGCTGCCCGGGGAGAGGCAAGGGAGTGAGGAATTGTCCGCGGAGGCAATGCGCACGAGCCGGTCCGCTCCCGGCTCGGCGACCCAGATGCCGCCCCGCCCGTCGGCGGCGAGGCCGTCGGGCCTGAGATCGGCGGCGCCCAGCTTGATCTCACTCACCGCGAATCCCCGGGGCACCGGCTCGGCGCCGCGCGGGAGCCGGCCGACCGTGCCGTCGGAGTGAACGGTGAACCAGATGTTCCCGTCCGTGGGATCGCGGGCGAGAAGCCACGGGGACGGGATGGCGTTTCGCGCCGTCAGCATGGCGGGGATGCCGAATTCCTGGGCGTCTCCGCGCCGGGGTCGAGGCGGCCCACCCGTCCGAGGCCGCTCGCCGCGAACCAGACGGCGCCGCCCGGATCCGCGAGAAGCCCGATGGGATGGGCGCGCAGCGCGGAGGAAATTCTCTGTACCGGGCCGTCGGCGGCTCGAAGCGCACCAGCTTGTCCGCGAACGTGGAGGCGATCCAGACCGCTCCGTCCGGCGTCACCGCCACGCCGTTCGGAAAGGCGAGCACGGGCTCGGCGAATTCGCGCACGGAGAGCGGCCGCTCCGGCGGCGCTGCGCCGAGCAGGATCATGGCGGCAAGCAGCGCGCACAGGACCACGGCCCTCCTATCGCCCATCGTGATCCCGCCTTCCGGACACCACCAAGGCACCCACGAGCAGGAGTGCCCCGGCCGCGGCCAGGGCGAGGCCGGGGAAGAATCCCGGCGAGACGAAGCGCCAGTGAATCACGTGTCGCCCCGGCGGCACCGCCACTCCCTGGAAGAGCTCGTCGACGGGATAGATGACGGCAGGCGCATCGTCGACCCGCGCCCGCCAGCCGCGCGAGCGGGTCTCGCCGAGCACGACGAAGGTGCCCTTGGGTGAATCCACGTTCACGGTGACGTCGCCCGGGCGCCATCGCGTGGTGAGGGTGACCTGGTCCACGGCGCTGGCCGTGGCGTCCTCCGGACAGCCGTAGCAGAAGGGCCCGAGAGCGGGCAGAGAGATAGATGAGGGGGTGACGCCGGCGGGAGTCTTCGGCTCGGCGACCCGGCGGATCCGGTCCACCGCGTAGACGGGCGGCCGCGCTCCCGCGATGCGATAGAGCCGGAAGCCGTTCTCCTCGCCCACGAGGCTGAGACGCGGATGCGCGGGGTTCGCCTCCTCCATCCCAGAACACCCAGCCGACCCCCAACTCGGCGTACACATCCACCACGTCGTCCCAGTCGGCGAGCGGGGTGGCCATGCGCTGCATGAAGAGCAGGCCGGGGATCCGATAGGTCGCGCGGGTGAAGTAGTGATTCGGCACCTCGCCGAAGAAGTGCGCGGCAGGCACGCCGAGAAGCAGGTTGTGCTGCGAGCTGAGGAGAGGGTGCCTGCTGATCCGGGGCGCGGTCGGTTCCCGTCACGAAGACCACGGGGGCTCGAGGCTCCGCGCGCATTCGCGCCGCGAGCTCGGTGGGAAGCGCGCGCTCGAATCGCGGATTGACGTAGGCGCGCCGTGGATCGTGGCTGGTCTGCCACGCGCAGGACCCGAGCGCCACCACGAGGAGGGCGGCGAGGATTCGCCGGCGCATGACGCGCGTCTCGCGCGCGGCGAGCTCGGCGAGGAGGAGCACGCCCAGCCACATGAACGGCTCGAAGACACGCGCTCGGGAAGGCGGAAGGGAAAGAGGGCCACCCCGTCGCCCACATGGGCACGGCGAGCCAGGGCACGGCGTGGAAAGAGGCCGAAGACGAAGTAGACGGCGAACACGGGCCAGAGCAGCGTGCCGCGGACCCGCCCCACCAGCGCGCCGAGCGCGATGGCGACCCACGCGCCCCACGGGAAGAACGTGGCCTGCCAGAACGTGGTCCAGCCCATGCGGTACTTCCACCAGATATAGGCCCGCACGAGATGCCAGTCCGTGAAGGCCGCGATGGAGCGGCGGCCGGACTCGGCGTAGTGGGCGGCGGCAGGCAGGAGGTAGGGCGCCACGAGGAAGCCGGCGGCCACGTGGCGGATCACCAGGGCGGGCCATCGCCGGCGGAGGGAGCCCCATTCGACCCAGAGAGTGAAGACGCCGAGGAGCACCGCGTAGTAGACGCCGAACTGGGGATGAAAGCAGAGGACCCAGAGGGCGGCCGCCGTCGACCATGCGGCGTCCCATCCGCTAAAGCGCTTCCGGCGGGACGCTTCGAGGGTGAGCCAGAGGAGCACGGGGAGCCACGCCCCCGAGCTCAGATAGGTGATGTCGCCGAACTGGACGAGGGACCCCTCGGCGAGCATGCTCGCGCTCGACGCGACCACCACGATCCAGAACGGCCAGCCGAGGGCGAAGCAGAACAGGACAAGGCCCGCGACCTTGAGGGCGGCGTGGAGGAGGAAATACCAGCGCCAGGCCTGCTCGGTGGGCAGGAGGGCCACCAGCGCCCAGTTGACCGGGTACATGGGCCGGTTGCCGAGGTCCTGCACGCGCGGGATGCCGAAGGCCTTGTCGGGGTTCCAGAACCACGCGCCCCACGAGAAATCGCGGAGCACGCGGCGGTCGTACTCCATGGGGCCCATGAAGTCGGCGGGGCTGGTGCCGCGATAGCGCCCGCGCGCGTCGGTGATGAGGTCGCGGTAGACGGGCGAGAGGGCTGCGACCAGCGCGGTGACGAGCAGACAGGCCGCGAGCACCCGCAGGGTGGGCTTCACGAAACTACGCGCGGGGCCTCGCGACGGCGATCAGCGACTGCCCGAAGGGAATGCGCAGGGCCCGGCAGGCGAGCCAGTCCGCGGCGCGGGCGGCGGGAAGCATGAGGGCGAAGAGGCGGATCTGGCTGTTCACCACGGGCGCGGAGAGATCGCGCACGGGCAGGAGCTTGGCGTTGGCGAGCCACGCCAGCCCGCCCACCGGGTTGAAGTGGCGCGCGTGGAGGATGTCGAAGCCCGCCCCTCCGAGGAGCCGGGTGAGCCCGCCTCGCGCGTAGCGGCGGCGGTGATCGGCGAGACGATCCATGTCGCCGTACAGCATCTGGTGGGCGGGCACCACGAGGACGAGGTGGCCTTGGCTCTCGGCGAGGATGCGACGAAAGCCCGCGAGCGTCTGCGCGTCGTCGGGGATGTGCTCGAGCACGTTGAGGCAGGTGATGGTATCGATGCCGCGGCCCGCCATCCGCCCCGGGAAAGCGGGATCGGCGATGTCGGCCTGCACCGTCTCCACCCGGGGAACCGTCGCCGGACATCGTCGAGGCAGGCCTGGGAGAGATCGGCCGCGATCACCCGCCGCCCCTCGAGACCCGGAAGATGGATGCCGGGGCCCGTGCCCACGTCGAGCACGGTGCGGCCGAGCCAGCGCTCGAACTGGGCGAACATCCAGTGGTAGTACTGCGGGATCTCGAGCATGGCGGAGGACATCGTGTCCGTGCCCGTCCGCGGCGCAGAGAGGGGAGTGGGTCGCTCACGGGCGCTTGCGCGAATTGGCCATGAGGTCGGCGAGCAGGCCGAAGCAGAAGAACACCCCGCTGAAGAGCACGAAGAGGACGCCGGGGAGCCACCAGCCCAGGCCGCCCCCGTGAGGAGCCCGCCGAGGATGAGCCCCGCCCCGATGAGCATGGTGGCGCCCGACAGCAGAACGAACAGCTTGATCGGATTGTAGAGCAGGATCACCGAGCACAGGATCTGCCCGGTGCGCAGCATGTCGCGCACGAAGCGGATCTTGGACTTGCCGATGCGCCGGTGATACGGGATGGCCACGTAGTCCACGGTGAGGCCGGAGAGGAGGAAGAGGGTGGTCATGCTCGTGCTGAAGGAGAACCCCGCGCACATCACGGGCAGGAACTCCTCCACCGCCTCCCGGCGAAAGGCGCGGAAGCCCGAATTCGGATCGGGGACGCGCCGCCCCACCACGAACCACACGAGGAGGAGATAGGCGAGCCGGAAGGGATAGGTGAGGAGCGAGCGATAGTACGTGGTCCCCGTCCGTCGCCCGATGACGAGGTCGAAGCGCTCGAGCCGCTTCAGGAGCTCCGGGGTGTAGTCCATGGGATAGGAGCCGTCGGCGTCGGTGATGACGATGCGCGAGTTGGCTGCCGCCTCGATGCCCCGCTTCAGAGCGGTCCCGTAGCCCACGTTCATGGGAATCGAGATCACCCTCGCCCCGTGGGTGGCCGCCACCGCCGCCGTCTGGTCGGTGCTCCCGTCGTCGACCACGATGTACTCGGCCGGGATGCCGTGCTCCTTGGCCACCCGCTGTATCGACTCCAGCACCACGGGGACGGCCGCCTCCTCGTTGAAGGCGGGAATCACGAACGAGACGGGAGCGCCGCTCACCGCGCCACCGCGGTGAAGGCCGGAGCGGCCGCCGGACGCGCGCGGAGATCGCGAAGGCGCGCGAAGCAATGGGTCATCCACGCGCTGAGCACGAGGAGCGCCCACAGCTTGACTCCCGCCGGCTCCTCGCCCGTGCCGTGCCGGTCGAGCACACGCAGAGCGGACGCCGGCGACACCATGTCGAGGTGGGCCAGCCCGCCCGAGGTGAAATGCTCGCGGGCCAGCGCGGCGAGCGGCCCGCGGAACCAGTCGTGGAGCGGCATCTGGAAGGGCGCCTTGGGGCGGCGGCGAATGCGCTCGGGCAGGCGGCCCACCATCATGCGGCGCAGCGCGTACTTCTCCGTCCAGCCGCGCAGGCGCACCGACGGCGCCGCTCCGAGGGCCGCCTCCACCACGCGATGGTCGAGGAAAGGCACCCGCACCTCGATGGCGTGGGCCATGGCGAGGGCGTCCACCTTGCGCAGGACGCAGCCGTCGAGCCAGACGCGCATGTCGAGCCATTGAAAGCGCGTGAGCTGAGGCCAGCCCTCCGTGCCGTCGAGCCAGGCGAGGGCGCGGCCCCAGCTGTCCTCCAGATACGGGCGGGCGCCCGGAGCGAGCAGATCCTCGCGCGACGCCTCGGCGAACACGGTGCGCCAGCGCACGTGGGGATGGCCGCCGGACGCGGAGAGCCCGAGGCGGAGGCGATGGATCTTCTCGGCCGCGCCGGAGCTTCCTCGAGCGGCCCGGCATGAAGGGCTCCACGAGCCCGGAGACCCCACGCGACGGGGCGCCGGAGGCCCGCGCCCACGATGAGGTCGGCCACCCGGTCCGCCTTGTAGGTCGGATAGCCCGCGAGCACCTCATCGCCGCCGTCGCCGGAGAGCACCACCTTGACCGCGTCCTTGGCCAGATCGGCCACCATGAACTCGGCCAGCGCCGACACGTCGGCGGCCGGATTGTCGAGGTGCCAGACCAGCGAGGGCAGGAGGCGCTCGACGTCTCCCGCCGTGCAGCGCACCTCGCGGTGGCGCGTGCCGAAATGCGCGCTCACCTCCCTCGCCCAGTCCTGCTCGCCGAAGCTCGCCTCGTCGAAGCCCACGTGGAACGTGTCGAAGGGGCGCCGGAGCGTCTCCGCCATGAGGGCCACGATGGCGCTCGAGTCGAGGCCGCCCGAGAGAAAGGCGCCGACCGGGGTCTCCGTGACGCACTCGCGCCGCACCGCGGTGGCCAGCGCCGTCTCGATGCGGCGAATCGCTTCCCGCTCGTCGCCCGCGGGGGCGGAGAAATCCGGATTCCAGTAGAGCCGGCTCGAGCACTCACCGTCCTGCCAGGTCAATAGCGTGGCGGGCGGGAGCGCAGGATGCCGCGCAGCATGGTGCGCGGGCCGGGCACGTAGCCGAAGGCGAGGTAGTCGCCGAGGGCCGCCGGATCGACCTCGGGCTCGGCGGCGCGCGCCACCGCCACCGCCTTCAGCTCCGAGCCGAAGCAGAGACCATCCCCATCGTGGGCATAGTAGAGCGGCTTCACGCCGAAGCGATCGCGGCAGAGCACGAGCCGCCGCTCTCCGCTGTCCCACAGCGCGATGGCGAAGATGCCGTCGAGCCGCTCCACGAAGGCCGCACCCCATTCCTCGTAGGCATGGGGCAGGATCGCCGAGTCGGACTCGCCCTCGATCCGGTAGCCGCGGGCCTCGAGCTCGCGCCGGAGCTCGCGGTGATTGTAGATCTCGCCGTTGAAGACGACGTGCACCCGGCCCGTCTGGTTGGCCACCGGCTGATGCCCGCGGAGGATGCCCGTGATGGCGAGACGGGTGTGGCCGAGGAAGATGCCCGGGCCCTCGAAGATTCCCCTCGTCGTCGGGCCCGCGATGCTTGATGAGAGCGATGGCCGCGTGGGCCGCCCGCCGATCGGGAAGAGCCTCGGGGCGCGCAAGGGCGTGGCCCACGATGCCGCACATGGCGCTATTAGACGGGAGCGGATACCCCGCGTCAACTTGTGAGCCTCTCCCGCGGTGCCGGCCGGCGCATTCTCCGCGAGCTTCGGGTAGAATTGGGCCTCATGCGGACCACTCGACGTGCCTGAGCCGCTGCTCTCGCGCCGCCCCGTACTCGCCGTCGCGGCGCTGTGGTTGATCGTCGTCGCGCTCGCCTCCACCTGGGTCCTCATCGATCGGCGGCCGCCGGGACCGCACGCACAACCACCTCGAGCGGGCGGTGGACTGCCATCGCAGCCTGCGCATCGTGGCCGACTCGGGTCCGCGCGAGATCCTCGAGGCGTCGTCCTTCTATCCGCCGGTGGCGACCTGCTGCGGCCGGCCTGCTCTACCTCGTTCTCCCCATCGCCCCCCTCACCGCGCAGGCGGTGATGATGGCGTTCCTCGCCCTGGCCATGGCCGCCCTCTATACGGCCTGGGCCGCCGCCCGGCCGACGCGGAGACCGGGGTGTGGGCGGCGCTTTCTCTTCGCCACCGCGCCCTTCGTGGTGTTCTCCCTCACCAATTTCCAGCTCGACCTGCCCTCTGGCCGCCATGGTGGCGCTCGCCGCTGTACGCGCTCGTGCGCTCGGAAAGCTCTCGGCAATGCGCGCTGGTCGCTCGCCCTCGGGCGGTATTCGGCTTCGGGATGCTGACCAAGCCGCCCTTCGCCATCTACGCGGCCCCGCCCGTCCTGTGGAGTCTCTGGCGCGCCTGCGATCGCCGTTCGATCGCCGCCGGCGCCTCGGCTGGGCGGCGGCCGCCCTCGCCATCGCGCGCGCTGCTCGTCGCTGCCCTGGTACGGCCCGCCGCGACTCTTCGGCCTGCCCATGCAGATCCTCAACCGCTCCTTCAAGCAGGCGGCGGAGCAGCAGAACCCCGGAGCCGCTGACCAGCGCGGCGCTGTCCTACTATCCGCGGACGCTGCCCACCCAGCTCGGGCCCTCGTGGCGGCGCGCTGCTCCTGTGGGGACTGTGGGCGCTCAGGAAGCATCGCGCCGCGCGCTCCCTGCTCTGGCTCGCCACCCTCGCACCCTTCGTCGTCTTCTCCCTGATCCAGAACAAGAACCTCCGCTACACCCTGCCCATCCTCCCCGCGGCCGCCCTCGTGGCCGCGGTGGGCCTGCGTGATCCCTGCCCGTGCGGGTTCGCCGATGGACCGGGCGCGGCCGCATGGTGGCCCTCGGCGCCCTGCAGGTCTCGATGGCGCTCTTCCAGGTGCCGGCGCCGCCGGTCCTGCCCGGCGATGGTGATGCCGCTGGCCCTGGGTCGCGCACCGAGCCGCGCCGACTGGCAGCACGACAGGATCCTCGCGGACCTGGGCCGGGCGAGCGGTGGCCGGCCCGTGACGGTCGCGGTGATTCCCAACGACAACTTCTTCTCCGTGTCGAACTTCCGGTACGAGGCACGTCCGGCGCGGGCTGCCCTACTCGCATGACGCGGGCGTGGAGCGACGCCCTCTCGGCGTCGACTGCGTCATCCCTTCAAGAGCCGCGGACCAGGGGCCGTCCTATGCGTCGGCCCGGCCCGGCGCGGCTCACCCGCGCCTTCGCGGGCGGCGATCCCTACTGGATCTCCGGCGTTTCCCGTGATCGCCGAGTATCCCCTGCCCGGACGGCAGCACGGCCACCTCCGGCGCCCGGCGCGTGCCGCCGCTTGGCGGGCTACGCCGGCCGCGCGTGGCCGCACGCCTGTCGAGCGATCCCGAGCGCCTCCTGCCGAGAACCTGCGCGAGGCTTCGAGCCTGCGCCTCGCCCTCGACTATGCGGGGACCGGACATCCTGCGCGGCCGGGTGAAGCGGGCCGTGCTCACCGCCGACGCGGTCCTCGTGGGCGAGTTCAATCGGCCCCGCCGGCGCGCCCGCTGCGGTGCGCGACGTGAGGCTCGACAGTCGACGGCCTCCTCTTCAATCCACCAGCGCCTCGCCGGGAGAGGACAAGCTCGAGATCCTGGACATCGAGGCAGCTCGCGCATCAGCCGGCTCACCGTGACGGAGAGGACCTCGACCTGTTCCTCCGCGGGGCAGCCGGTGGGCCGCGGCATGACCATCACCCTCGGGGACGGAACGGGAGAGATGCTGGTGACCGGGCTTCGGACCCGCGCTCCGGGCACGTATCCCGCTTCGGCCCCGCCGACCAGACCGGCCCTTCACGCTGGTCGTCGAGAGCGGGTGAGCATCGGAGGGTGCGCGTGCCGGGCTTTCTCGTGGACTGGATCGTCCGGCACTTCGACCCGGACACCGGGGCTCCAGGCGCCTACCCGTTCCTGTCACCTCGCCCCCGTGCGCATCCGGCCGGGGCGGATCGAGGTCGGCGCAAACTGAAAAGCCCCGGCGCGGGCCGGGGCTTCTGGATCTTCGAGGGGGCGGCGCGGGCTACGAGGTCAGCTTGACCTTGTCGCCCACGAGGGTGATGAGCCGCACGGCCGCCAGCACCTTGATGACGACCCACGAGGGATCGAATTCCGACCGGCGCACGCTGAATTTGGGGCTTGAAGGGTAGGCGTGGTGGTTGTTGTGCAGGCTCTCCCCGCCGGTGAGCCAGGCGAGGACCCGGATATTCGTGGCGGAGTTGTTGCCGAAGTTCCGCCTGCCCCACCAGTGGCCGAGACCGTTGATGGACGGCGCGAGCACGAAGACGTACAGGAGAAGGTGCACGGCGACCACGAACATGCCCCAGGCCGGCCCCAGGACGGCCATGGCGAGAACGAGGCCCAGGATGCCTCCCAGCGTGCCCCTTGGAGAAGATCCGCCGGTCCCACCAGTCTTCGCGAATGTCCTTCGCCCAGCGCGCCAGCGTCTCGGGGTTCCGCGCTTCCCGGATGTAGTAGTACACGTTGCCCAGCTGGATCTTCCACAAGCCGTGAACGAGCGGGCTGTGGGGATCCTTCTCGGTGTCCGTGAAGGCGTGGTGCTTGCGGTGGACGGCGACCCACTGCCGCCGATCCTGGCCGGTCGTGATCCACAGGATGATGCGGAAGAAGAAGTCGGCGATGGGATGCAGGGTCAGCGCGCGGTGCGCCAGGCCCCGGTGAAGGTAGATCGAGGTCGCAAGGACCGCGGCCTGCGTCACCAACACTGTGATCGTTACCGCAAGTAGAGCTCTCAGCACGTACGGGTCTCCTTTTGCTGTGAGTGAAGAGCCTTGCGCTAGGCCATCATCTTTGGATCGAGGAGATCCCTGAGCCCATCGCCAAGCAGATTGAAGCCTAGCACAGTCAGGGCGATTGCGGTGCCGGGAAAGATGGCAAACCAGGGCGAGAGACCGAGAAAGGCCTGCGCCTCCCTGAGCATGAGCCCCCATGACGGGTGAGGCGGCTGGGTGCCGAGCCCGAGATAGGAGAGCGCCGCCTCGGCGAGGATGGCCACCGGGAAGCTGATGGTCGCCTGGACGATGAGGGGGCGAGGGTGTTGGGGAGAATGTGGCGCCCGATGAGGGCGGCGTCTCCCGTCCCGAGTGCCCGCGCGGCGAGGACGAACTCGCGGTCTCGAAGCTCGAGGAAGGAGGCGCGGGTGAGCCGGGCGAAGACGGGGAGAAAGGCCACGCCGATGGCCACCATGCTGATGACGACGCTGGGCTTGAAGACCGCGGTGATGAGCAGCGCCGAGAGAATGGCGGGAAAGCCCTGCACGGCGTCCATCAGACGCATGAAGGTCTCGTCCAGCCAGCCGCCGAAGTAGCCGGAGAGCATGCCGAGAAACACCCCAGCGCCCATCCCGATGCCCACGGCGATGACGCCGACGAGGATCGAGGTCTCCGAGCCAACCATGATGCGGGAGAGGAGATCCCGGCCGAACTGGTCGGTGCCCAGCGGATGCGACTCCGAGGGGCCCTCGAGCCTCGCCTCCATGGACATCTCGAGCGGGTCGCGCGGGGTGTAGACGAGGCTCACCGCCGCCGTCGAGGAGAAGCAGGGCGGTGATGGCGAGGCCGAGGGTGAAGGTGAGATGCCTGGAGGGGCCGACGGCACCCTCCCCGTGCCCCGCCTCGCTGAGCGAGGGGGAGCCCGGCCGCGCGCGCGGCCAGGGACGTTACTCATAGCGAATGCGCGGGTCGAGCAGCCCGTAGAGCATGTCCACCCCGGCGTTGATCATCACGATGACTGAGGCCACGAACAGGACGACGCCCTGACCACGGGCAGATCGCGGGCGGTGATGGCCCCGAGGGCGAGCCGCCCCAGCCCGGGCAGGTAGAACACGGACTCCAGGATGATGCTCCCGGCCATGAGCTGTCCGAGCTGGACGCCGGCCACGGTGAGGATGGGAATCATGGCGTTGCGCAGGGCGTGGCGGAAGAGGACCACCAGCTCGCTCAGCCCCTTGGCCCGCGCCGTCTTCACATACTCCTCGCGGAGCACCTCGAGCACAGCGGAGCGCGTGGTGCGCGCGAGCACCGCGAACTGGAAGAGGCCGAGGGCCACCGCGGGCAACAGGAAGCGATTTGACGGCGCCGCCCACCCCCTGCCCCCACCCGTCGAAGCCGCCGGAGGCGAACCAGCCCAGGCGCACCGAGAAGAGGAGGACGAGGAGGAGCCCGGCCCAGAAGGCGGGCACCGCGATCCCCAGCTGGGACAGGATCATGGTGAGGTAGTCGCCCCAGCCACGATGGCGGATGGCGGCATACACGCCAAGGGGGACGCCGGCCAGCGTCATGAGGGCCGCCGCCATCAACGTGAGAGGAAGGGTCACGGAGAGGCGCGACAGGATGAGCCCCGCCACCGGCACGTCGTACTGGATGGACCGGCCGAGATTGCCGCGGAGGGCGTCGCCTATCCATTCGACGTACTGCACGGGGAGGGGCCGGTCGAGGCCCATGGACGCGCGCAGGCGCGCCACCGTGTCGGGCGAGGCCTCGAGGCCGAGCATCACGAGAGCGGGATCGCCCGGCAGCACGCGGACGACGAGAAAGACCAGCAGCAGACACGAAGAGGAGGGTGGCCAGCATGGCGGCCACCCTCCTCAGGATGTAGCGGCGCAATCTGTCCCTACTTCTGCCAGGCGACCTCGGTCAGGTCCAGTGAGGAGATGGGCAGATCCTTCCAGATCCCCGTCACGCCCTTCTTCGCCACCACCAGACGCGGATGCATGTAGAGCCAGACCACGGGCGCCTCGTCCGCCATCATCTTCTGCAGCCTCGCGTACTGCTCGCGACGCTTCTTGTCGTCCACCGTCTGCTCGGACTCCTTGTAGAGCGCCTGGAAGTCCTTGTTGTCCCACCGGAAGTAGTAGCCGGGGTTGGCGTAGTTGGCGATGTCCCAGGGCTCGGCGTGGCCGATGATGGTGAGATCGTAGCTGGCGTCCTTGCAGACCTGCGACAGCCACTGCGGCCACTCGATCTGCTCGATCTTCACCTTCACCCCCACCTTGGCGAGCTGGCTCACCACCACCTCGCCCGTGCGCACCGTGTAGTAGTACTGCGGGGAGACACGTGAGCACGGCCTCGAAGCCGTTCGGGTAGCCGGCTTCGGCGAGGAGCTTCCTGGCCTTGCCCGGGTCGTAGGGCACGGCCTTGGACATGTCCACGAAGTAGGGATTGAGCGGGTCCACGTTGGAGCCGAGGATGCGCCCGAGGCCGAACATGGCGCCCTTGAGCACTTCCTCCTTGTTGATGGCCTCCGTGATGGCGAGGCGCACGCGCTTGTCAGAGTAGGGCTTCTTCGAATTGTTCATGGCGAGGATGACGTCGTTGGTCGTGTCGCCCAGGATGACCTGGAAGCGCGGGTCCTTCTTGAGGTCGACCACGTTCTCCGGACCCAGGCCGAAGGCGGAGACGTCGATGTCGCCCGACTTCAGGGCGGCCAGCGCGGAGTTGGGATCGGGGATGAAGCGGAAGGTGACCTTGTCGAGATGGGGCAGACCCTTGACGTGATAGTCCTTGTTCTTCGCGAGGACCACCCGGTCGCCCTGCACCCAGTCGGCCACCGTGAACGGCCCCGTGCCCATGGGCGCGCTCTTGAGGGTGTCCACCGCTTCGCGCGGATAGATCGACCGAGCCCTGGCGCGCCATCTCGAGGAGGAAGTTGGCGTTGACCTCCTTGAGGGCGATGCTCACCGTGTAGTCGTCCTTGACGATGATCTCGCGGATGATCTCGTAGCGCTTCTGGAAGGGATGCTTGGTCTCGGGATTGGCCGCCCGCTCCAGGACGAACTTGACGTCGGCGGCCCGGAGCTCGCGGCCGTTGTGGAAGCGCACGCCCTTCTTGAGGAAGAACGTGTAGTTCTTGCTGTCCGTGGTGTACCAGCGGTCGGCCAGCCACGGCACGAGCTTGCCGCTGCTTGTCCACCTTGACCAGGCACTCCTGGACATTGTAGTGAGACGATGGCGGCGATGGCGGAGGCAGGGCTGGCCGTGAGGTCGAGGCCGGGCGGCTCCGCGGGCACCTGCACGGCGAGGTTGCCCTGGGCCCGGCCGGACTCACCGACCGGGCACCACCGCGGCGAGGAGAACCAGGAGCGCCAGGACCCAGCCGCGCCGCATCGTCATCGTGTCCCTCCGTGAAGTAGGCGACAGTCCGCCGCAGCCCCTCGGCGAAGTCCACGATCGGCTCAGTAGCCCATGTCGCGCTTGGCCGCGCTGATGTCGGCCAGGGTGTGCGGCACGTCGCCCACCCGGGTCGGCGAGTGCTTGCGGACCAGAGGGCGCCCGAGGAGGCGCTCGAGCGACTCGATGATGTCGAGCAGGCTCGTGCGGCTGCCGCAGCCCACGTTGTAGGCCTTGCCCGAGACGGCGGCCGCGGCGCGCCGCCGCGAGCAGGTTGGCGGACACGACATTGTCGATGTAGGTGAAGTCGCGCGACTGGGTTCCGTCGCTGTGCACGCTGGAGGGGCTTGCCGCTGCATGCCCCACAGGATGAAGCGGGGATCACCGCCGCGTATTCGCTCTTGGGGTCCTGGCCCGGCCCGAACACGTTGAAGTAGCGGAGCCCCACCGTCTCCACGTCGAAGAGGCGGCTCCAGACCGAGCCGTACAGCTCTCCCGCCACCTTGCTCGCGGCATAGGGCGAGATGGGCGCGGTGGGCTGGTCTTCACGCTTGGGCAGCTCCGGGCGCTCTCCGTATACCGACGACGAGGAGGCGTAGACCACCCGCGGCTTCTTCTTCTGGCGGGCCGCCGCCACGAAGACGTGGAGGGTGCCCGTCACGTTGGAGGCGTTGGCGCCGAGGGGTCGGCGACGGAGCGCGGAACCGAGCGCATGGCCGCCTGGTGGAAGACGGCCGTCACGCCGCGCACGGCCTTCTCCACCGCCTTCACGCTTGGCCAGCTCTCCGCGCACGATCTCGAGGTTGCGATGGCCCTTGGCGAAGGCGAGGTTGGCGCGATTTCCGGTGGAGAAATTGTCGAAGACGCGCACGCGATGCCCTCCGGGAGAGCAGGCGCTCCACGATGTGGGACCCGATGAAGCCGGCACCGCCCGTGACGAGGTAGGTCGTTGGTCTTGCCATGACAAGCGATTGATTATGATCGGCGCGGCGCGGACTTGTCAACTTTGGCGGGATGCGCCCTCGCGTTTGACAAGCCTCGTGATCCCTCGATAGTATGTGGCACCTTTGATGAACCCCGCCGATCCAGGGTCGCATCGGCATCTCTGCATCGCCCCGACGAAGGAGGCCGTCATGGCTCGCACCACCGCTCTTGGATTCGTCCTGCTCATGCTGGTCGCCCTCGCCCTGCCCGGGCCGGCGCCCGCGCAGACGAAGGACGACACCATCGTGTACGCGCTGCAGTCCGACATCGACACCTGGGATCCGCCCAACTCGGTGCTTCGCGAGGCCATCATCCTCGGCTACCAGGTCTTCGATCACCTCGCCGCGCGCGATCTCAAGACGCGCAAGGTCGGCCCCAACCTCGCCGTCTCGTGGAAGAACGTCGACGACACGACGTGGGAGGTGAAGCTGCGCCAGGGCGTCAAGTTCCACGACGGCACCCCGTTCACCGCCAGGACGTCAAGGCGCACCTTCGAGCGCGTCCTCGACCCCGCCAAGAAGATGACCGCCCGCGGCAACCACGCCAAGATCAAGAGCGTGGAGGTCGTCGACGACTACACCGTCCGCTTCAAGACGGACGGACCCTACCCCTCTTCGTCGAGCGCCTGACCGCCCAGGTCATCGCCTCCGAGAAGGTCATCCGCGAGAAGGGCGCACGAGTGGATGCAGGAGCACCCGGTCGGCACCGGCCCCTACAAGCTCGTGAGCTGGCAGCGGAAGCAGGAGCACCTCCTCGTCCGCAACGACGACTACTGGGGCCCCAAGCCCTACTACAAGTACGTGCGCATCCGCATCATCCCCGAGCAGGCGACGCAGATCGCCGAGCTGCTCTCGGGCGGCGTCGACATCATCAAGGCGGTGCCGCCCGACCAGATGGACGTCATCAACAAGTCGGGGCCGGCGCGCACCGGCGACCTCCCGATCCTCCGCACGGCCATTCATCCAGCTCGATCAGGCCGCGCGCGGCGGTCCGAACCCGTTCACCGGACAAGCGCGTCCGGCAGCGCGGCCAATCTCGCCGCCGACCATGGACGCCATCATCAAGCACGTGCTCAACGGCCTCGGCGACCGCGTCGCCACCGCCGTCAACCCGATGGCCTTCGGCTGGGACCCGAATCTCAAGCCCTACAAGCAGGACATCGTCCGCGCCAAGAAGCTCCTCGCCGAGGCCGGCTTCCCGAACGGCGTGGACATCGTGTTCAACGAGGGGCCGCCCGACCGTCGAGCCCGGCCTCGCAGCCAGACCAACGACGCCATCGTCGGCCGACATCGACCAAGGCCGGCTTCCGAGTCAAGCGGAACTACATCGGCGACAACACCGTGCAGCGTGGCCCGCGATCAAGGAAGGCAAGCTCGGGCCCGATGTTCGACTGGTCCTGGGGCTACTACTCGGTCTTCGACGCCGACGCCATCCTCTACGACATCTTCAAGTGCGGCGAGTTCTACGCCTACTACTGCAACAAGGCGCTCGACGATCTCGATCGTCCAGGGCGCTCGACGCTCGACCAGAAGAAGCGGACCGAGATCTACGCCAAGGCCCAGAAGCTCCTCTTCGACGACGCGGCCTACCTCTACAAGTGGGGCCTGCGCGGGGTGTGGGGCATCTCGAACCGGGTCGACTACGACGGCGCCGCCGGACGAGGTCGACCGGATGTTCCTCGTGACTCCGCGAAAGAAGTAGGCGGTCAGTCCGATCCGCGGCGCGCGCCGCGCGCGCCCGAGGCGCGCCCGCCGGCTTTCGTCCGATGCGACGCTACTCGCTCCGCCAGCTCGTCCAGCTCGTCGTCGTCATCGTCGGCATCTCGATGCTCGCCTTCTCCATCCTCCACGTCATCGGCGACCCGGTCGCCCTCCTGCTGCCCGCAGAACGCGGGCAAGGAGGAGTACGCGCGCGCTACAAGCACCTGCTGCGGCCTCGACCAGCCCGTGTACGTCCAGTACTGGAAGTTCGCGAGCCGGGCCGTCCAGCGGCGACTTCGGCAAGTCGTGGTACGGCAACGCCCCGCCTTCCAGCTCGTGGTCGAGCCGCATGCCGCCGACCATCTACCTCACCCTCGCCGGCCTCGGCGTGGCGCTCCTCATCGCGCTGCCCCTGGGCATCCTCGCCGCCCTCAAGCGCCACTCGCTTCGTGGACACCATCTGCACGCTCGCTCGCCGTGGCCGGACAGGCCATGCCGATCTTCTGGCTCGGCATCATGCTCATCATCATCTTCGCGGTGCGCCTGAGGCTCCTGCCCGCCTCCGGGCTACGGCACCTGGCAGAACTTCGTCATGCCGCGCCTTCTGCCTGGGCGCCTTCCTCGCCCCGATCACCATGCGCCTCGTGCGCTCCGGCGTCATCGAGGTCATGAGCATGGAGTTCATCAAGACGGCGCGCGGCCAAGGGCGTGGCGGAGTGCGATGGTCGTGGTCAAGCACGCCTTCCGTAACGCGTGCATCCCCGTGATCACCGTGCTCGGCCTGCAGTTCGGCCAGCTCCTGGGCGGCGCCATCATCACGGAGACGGTGTTCGCGTGGCCGGGCGTGGCCACCCTCACCGTGGACTCGATCCGCAACCAGGACTTCCCCGTGGTCCAGTGCGCGGTCGTGCTCCTCGCGCCCTCATCATCGTGATCGTGAATGCGTTCGTCGACCTGATCGTCGGCCTCATCGATCCGCGCATCCGGGCGGGCGCCTGATGGCGGTCGGGACCGAGCGTCACCGTCGCGCCGCCGGCCTCGAGGCTCCGCCGCGCCCGACGCCGCGGGCGCGGCGTGGCGGCGGCTCGGCCGGCTCAAGTGGGGCCTGGGCGGCGGCGGTGATCTTCGTCCTCATCGTCGCTGAGCGCGCTCCTCGCGCCCTGTGATCTCGCCGCACGATCCCCTCGCCGTCGACATCCGGCACCGGCATGGCGCCGCCCGCGTGGATGGAGGGCGGCACGCCGGAGCATCTGCTCGGCACGGACCAGATCGGGCGCGATCTCCTCTCGCGCGTGATCTGCGGGCGGGCGCGTCTCGCTCGCTGGTCGGCGATGTCGGCGGTGCTGCTCGTCCGCGACCATCGGCGTGCTGCTCGGGCTGGCCGCGGGCTACTTCGCGGGCGAGATGGACTGGAGCATCATGACGGTGATCAACGTCATGCTGCACGCTTCCCCTTCGTGCTCCTGGCCCTGGCCGTGATCGCCGTGCTCGGCCCGAGCGCTGCCGAACATGATCATCGTGCTCGGGGTCGACGGGCTGGCCGATCTACGCCCGCGTCATCCGCGCCGAGACCCTGGCCCTCCGCGAGCGCGGACTTCGTGGTGGCCGGCCCGCGCCCTCGGCATGAGCCACGCCCGCATCATCTTCGGCCAGATCCTGCCCAACCTCGTCTCGCCCATCGTGGTGGTGGCCACGCCTGCAGATCGCCCAGGTCATCATTCTCGAGTCGTTCCTCTCCTTCCTCGGGCTGGGCGTGCAGCCGCCCACGCCGGCGTGGGGCAACATGCTCGGCGAGGGCCGCGTCTACATGCTCAACTCGTGGTGGATCGCCGCTTTTCCCGGCCTCGCCATCTTCATCACCACGCTCGTGATCAACCTGATGGGCAACGCGCTCCGCGACTGGCTCGACCCGCACATGAAATTGTAAAGGCTACTTGTAGCGGCCCCCGGCCTTCTTGTACTCTCGCGGGGCGGCGAACGACCGTCGAGGAGGCGCGGGTGAGACTGTTCCTGGCCATGATGGCGCACGAGACGAACACCTTCAGCAATGTCCCCACCGACCGCAAGCAGTTCGAGACGCGCAGCCTGCACTACGGCGGCGAGATCATCGAGGCGTTCCGCGGCACCGGCACCTGCCTCGGCGGCATGATCGAGGCGGCCGACCCGACGCGGCGCCACCCTCATTCCTTCGGTGGCCGCCGCCGCCTCCCCGGCCGGCCTCGTCACCCGGGACATCTACGGCCACGTCAAGGAGCGGATGCTCCGCGACCTCACGGCGGCGGGCGCGGTGGACGGCGTGCTCCTCGACCTGCACGGCGCCATGGTGCCCGAGGGGCTCGACGACGGGGAAGGCGATCTCATCGAGGCCGTCCGCGCAGGTGGTGGGGCCCGACGTGCCCATCGCGGTCACCCTGGACTTCCACGGCAACCTCTCCGACACCATGGTGCGCGAGGCGGATCTCCTCCACGGCTACAAGACCTACCCGCACGTGGACATGGGCGAGCGGGGCGTGGAGGCGACGGAGCAGCTGATCGACGTCATCGGCCGGCGGGTCAGGCCCACCGCGCGCCTTGCGCAAGCCGCCGCTCCTGCCTCCCCTCGGCAACCAGGGCACGAGCCGCGGGCCGATGCGACGGCTCTACGACATGGCCGACGAGATGGAAAGGATCCCGAAGGTGATCTCCATCTCCATCTTCGCCGGCTTTCCCTCGCCGACATCCCCGACGCAGGCTTCGGCATCTACGTCGTCACGGACGGTGACCAGGCCCTGGCCGACCGTCTTGCCGATCGGCTCGCGGACACGGCGTGGACGCATCGCCACGAGTTCATCCACACCGCGCTCCCCGTGCGCGAGGCGGTGGCCAAGGCGCTCGCCGCGGACGGCCAGCCCATCGTGCTCGCCGACATGGCCGACAACACGGGAGGCGGCGCGGCCGGGTGACGGCACGGAGATCCTGCGCGAGCTCGTGCGCGTGGGCGCGCGCTCGGCGGTGGTGGCCTGCCTGTGGGATCCGCGCGCCGTCGCGGAATGCGTCAAGGCGGGAGTGGGCGAGTCCGTGACCCTGGAGGTAGGCGGCAAGGTCGACGGCCGGCACGGGGCGCCGCTGCGCGTGACGGGCGTGGTGCGCACGCTCTCCGACGGCCGCTTCGTGCACAAGGGGCCGATGGCGCGCGGCCTGCACGGCCGCCTCGGCACCACCGCGGTGCTCGACATCAACGACGTCAAGGTCATCCTGATCTCCTACCGCGGGCAGACGCTGGATCCCGAGATGATACGGTTCGTCGGGCTCGATCCGCTCGATCACAAGATCCTCGTGGTCAAGTCCACCATTCACTACCGCGCTGCCTTCGAGCCCATCGCGCAGCGAGATCGTCGAGGTGGACGCCCCGGGCTGTCCTCCTCCAACCTCACGCGCTTCGACTTCAAGCGCATCCGTCGGCCGATCTTCCCCTCGACCCGGACACGACGTACCCCTGAGGAGGCCCGGCATGGCGTTCCCCGGCTTCACCCCGGCCGACTTCAAGGTCTTCGAGATCGACGGCTTCAAGCCCCGCATGGACGCGATCAAGACGCGCATCCGCCCCAAGCTCGAGGCGATGGGCCGCGAGCTCCTGCCCGACGTCGGGCGCATCGCCGGCGACCAGGCCTTCGCCCACGTGGCGAAGCACGCCCGGCGCACGGTGAACGCGCCCGACGACACCTGGGTCGCCTTCGCCCTCGACAAGCGCGGCTACAAGAAGCACTGCCACTTCAAGGTCGCGGTGTCGCGCGCGGCGCCGTGCGGTTTCTCTTCGAGGCGGGCCCCGAGCACGCGGGCAAGAAGCGCTGGGCCTCGTCGTGGAAGCGTCAGGGTCCCAAGCTCGCTCCCGTCCTCCGGCGCGCCAAGGACCTCGCCTGGTTCAAGAACGAGCACGACGAGGCACCCGCGGCCGTCCTCTCCGACATGTCTTCCGACGACGTGGCGCGGCTCGGGGACGAGCTGGTGCGCACGCGCGACGGCCAGGTCGTGCTCGGACGCGCGGTGTCCGCCCAGGAAGCGGCGCGCTGGAAGCCGCGCGACTACGCCCGCGCGGCCCGCGAGACGCTTCCAGCTCCTCGCCCCGCTGTACCGACTCAAATGACCGCATCTTCCCTCTCCCTGCAGGGAGAGGGTCAGGGTGAGGGGCTTCCCAAGTGCAGAGAGCGCGATCTTCGAACCACCCTCACCCTGGCCCTCTCCCTGGAAGGGAGAGGGAAGAAGAGCATGATCAGCGGGCTCGATCACGTCGTCATCGTGGTCAAGGACTTCGAGACGGCGCTCGCCTTCTATCGCGAGGTGCTGGGCTGCCAACCCCTCGGGGTGGACGAGTGGCGGCAGGGCAAGCGGCGCTTCCCCTCGCTCATGGCCGGCCGCACCATGATCAATGTTCACCAGGCCGGCCAGCCCGTCTCGCCCGAAGCGGCGGCGCCGGTGGCGGGCTCCGAAGATCTCTGCTTCGTCTGGCAGGGTCCGGTCCGCGACGCCATCGACCGGCTGTCCGCCCATGGAGTCCCCGTCGAGATCGGCCCCGTGCAGCGCCGCGGCGCCCGCGGCGTCGACGGCACCTCCGTCTACTTCCGCGACCCCGACGGGAATCTCCTCGAGCTCATGTCCTATGACTCCTGATCCCGCCCGCGCGCGCGGGCGGTGGACGGGATGAAGACGCGGCGGCGGTCATCTTCGACATGGACGGCGTGCTCATCGACTCGGGCGCCCACCATCGTGCGGCCTGGGGCGCCCTGCTCGCGGAGATCGGTGAGGATCCCGCATCCCGAGCACTGGCGCCTCACCATCGGCCGACCCAGCGAGGAGGCGGTGCCCCTGCTCCTCGGCCGGCGCGCTCTCGGACTACGAGGTCCGACGGCTCGCGCGGCGCAAGCGGGACCTCTACGTCGATTTCGCGCGAAAGGGCATCGTCACCGTGGCCGGGGTGAGCCGCTTCATCGCCGATCTCGCGCGCCAGAAGGTCCCGCGGGCCGTCGGCACCTCCGCCTCCGGCTTCGACGTGGATCATCTCCTCGTGGACGCGGGGCTCCGGCGCTACTTCGATGTGATCGTCACCGCCGACGACGTCGCCTACGGCAAGCCGGATCCCGAGGTGCTACCTGCTCGCGGCGGCCCGCCTGCGGGTGGTGCCGGGCGCTGCACTCGTCTTCGAGGACTCGCTCGTCGGCCTCGAGGCGGCGCGCGCGCGCGGGCATGCGCGCCATCGGCGTCACCACCGCGCACACCGTCGACGAGCTCACGCACGCGGGAGCCGGAGCGCGCGGTGGCGGACTTCGAGAAGGTCGAGTGGCCGGCGATCGCGCACCCGTAAGCACTCCCGCCTTCTGGGGAGGGACTCTACGCCTCGAGCCAGGACGGGTGGGAGCTGGGCGAGCCCGCCGTCCCTCGTCAACCAACTCGACGCCGGCCTCCCCTGCCGCTCCGGCTCGCGCGTGGCCGTGCCCGGGGCCGGCCGCGGCCACGACGCGCGCTCCTCGCCCGCCGCGGCTATATGGTGACGGGCTTCGACTTCGCCGAGGCGGCGGTGGTGGAGGCGCGACGGCTCGCCGCGCGCGAGAGGCGACGGTCACCTTCGAGCAGCGCGACGTCTTCGGCCTCGGATCGGATTTCCCCCACGCTTTCGACGCGGCGTGGGAGTACACCTGCTTCTGCGCCATCGATCCCGAGCGGCGCGCGGAGTACGCGCAGGTGCTCCACGACATCCTCAAGCCGGGCGGAGTGTTGCTCGCCTGCTTCTATCCGCTGAAGGACGGCACGGACGGCCCGCCCTTCCCGTGTCCCGGGCCGGCATCGAGGCGGTCCTCTCCCCCACTTCGATATCCTCAGGCGGGGCCGCCCGCCGCCTCGCCAGAGCGCCGGCGCGGGCTCGAGTGGCTCGTCACCGCCCGCCGCCGCTCCAGTTGATTCGCGTCCACCCGCGTGCTAGGGTTGGGCACTTTTGGCCCGCGCCCTCGTGCCGGTCCGTCGAGATCCCAAAGGAGGCCTCAGCATGAAGCTCTTCCGCATCGTCTTCGTCCTGCTGCTCGTGGGCGCGCTGGGAGGAGTGGTCGTCTCCCGCGACCTCGCCACCGCGCAGGCGCAGACCATCAAGATAGGCGTGCTCTTCGACCAGAGCGGCCCCTTCGCGGCCGGCGGGTCGCTGAACTGCTACGGCGCGGCGCCAAGATGATCATCGACTACGTCAACGAGCACGGGCGGCGTGCTCGGCAAGTACAAGCTCGTGCGCGTGGACGGCGACAGCCAGTCCAAGGCCGACGTGGCCATCAACGAGGCGGAGCGGCTGCTCAACGTCGAGAAGGTGGACATCCTCGCCGGCATCTACTCGAGCGCCCACGCCGTGCCCATCGCCGAGCGCGTGGACAAGCAGAAGCGGTTCCTGTGGATCACCACCGGCATCGCCGACGCGGTGTTCAAGGACCGCAACCTCCAGTACACGTTCCGCCCCCAGCCCAACGGCGACCTCTTCGGCTCGTTATTCCGTGCAGTACATCGCCGCCTACGCCGCAGGAGAAGCTGAAGAAGGCGCCCAAGGACCTGCGGGTGGCCATCATCTACGAGGACGGCCCCTACGGCACCAACGTGGGCTCCGCCAACGAGGACGAGGCGAAGAAGCAGGGCATGCAGGTGGTGCTCAAGGAAGGCTACTCGATCAGCGCGCCCGACCTCTCTCGTCGCTCGTGACGAAGCTCCGCGCTGCGCGCCCGGACGTGCTCTTCCACACCGGCTACAACCCGGACATCACCCTCTTCCTGCGCCAGGCCAAGGAGCAGGGACTCCGCGTGAAGGCCTATCTCGGTCACGGGGCGGGCCACAGCCAGCTCGATAAGCTGAAGGAGACGCTGGGCACGGAGGTCCGAGGGCTTCCACACCGTCGATCCCGTCGCCTCGCAGCTCATCGAGAAGAAGGTGAGCCCCAAGGCCGCGGAGATGACGCGGGAGATGGTCAAGCGCTACCAGAAGGAATTCGGCGACGGGCCCATCGCCCCTCACGTGTCCATGGGCTTCAACAACCTGTGGATCCTCCTCGCCGACGTGCTCCCGCGCGCCATCCAGAAGCACGGCGGCTTCTCGCCGGAGCAGCTGGCCAAGGCGGCCCGCGAGACCGACATCCCCGAGGGCGGCACCAGCCAGGGCTACGGGGTGAAGTTCCTCGGTGAGGGCAATCCCATGCGCGGGGCAGAACGAGCGCGCCTTCCCCGCCGTGTTCCAGGTGATCGACGGAAAGTTCGAGGTGGTCTGGCCCAAGTCCGTTCAGACCGCGGCGCCCGCCGTCCTCCTTCCCGCCTCCTCGCCGCTCTTTGCGCGCTGAGCCGATTCGGCCGCGCCGTCGGGAGTCTCCCCGACGGCGCCGTCGCCGCGTCCGTGCTGAACGTCTCGGGTCTGACCAAGCGTTTCGGGGGATTCACTCGCCCTCAGGGCATCACCTTCGAGGTGAAGCCGGGCGAGATCCTCGGGCTCATCGGGCCCAATGGATCCGGGCAAGACCACCTGCTTCAACTGCGTCTCCGGCGCGCTCGCAGCCCTCCGGCGGCTCCATCAAGTTCCTCGGCGAGGAGATCGGCGGCCTCACCCCGACGCCATCTGCCATCGCGGGGTGGCGCCGCACCTTCCAGATCCCGCGTCCGTTCCGGAAGCTGTCCATTCTCGAGAACGTGGCGGTGGCCGCTCATTTCGGCTCGGCTACCCGCAACACCGGAAGCGGAGGCCCGCCGGCGTGCCGCCGAGGTGCTGACCTGGTCGGCTGCCCACCGACCCGTCGGCGTCGACGAACCTCCTCGGCGCGGGCGGGCTCAAGAAGCTCGAGCTGGCGCGCGCGCTCGCCACCGGACCCAAGCTCCTGCTGGCCGACGAGAGCCTGGGCGGCCTCGACCCGTCGGAGATGCACGACGCGGCGGAGATGCTCCGGCGCATCCGCGGAGAGCTCGGCGTCACCATCGTGTGGGTCGAGCACATCATGGGCACCCTCCTCCGCGTGGTCGACCGCCTCGTCGTGCTCGACCACGGCGAGAAGATCGCGGAGTGGTCTGCCCCCTCGAGATCGCGGAGAACCCGCAGGTCATCGAGGCCTATCTGGGCGAGAAGGTGCGTCCTCACGTGAGCATGCTCGCGCTCGACAGGATCACCGCCGGCTACGGCGCCTTCACCGCGCTGTGGGACGTGAGCCTGCGCGTGGAGGCAGGGGAGGCGGTGGCCGTGGTCGGCCCCAACGGGCGGGCAAGACCACGCTCATGCGCGTGATCTCCGGCCTCCTTCACTCGCGCACGGGTCGTCTCGTCTTCGAGGGCGCCGATCTCTCGGGACGCAAGGCCTACGACGTGGTCGCCCACGGCATCGCCCACGTGCCGGAGGGCCGCCGCATCTTTCCCGCCCTCACCGTGGGCGAGAACCTCAAGATGGGCGCCTTTCTCCCCTCCGCCCGCTCCCACTACCGCAGAGTCTCGAGCGCGTCTACACCCTCTTCCCCGTGCTCGCGGAGCGCCAGGGGCAGCGGGCGGGCAGCCTCTCCGGCGGCGAGCAGCAGATGCTCGCGGTGGGCGCGCCCTCATGTCGCAAGCCGAAGCTCATCCTCCTCGACGAGCCTTCGATGGGCCTCGCGCCCGTGATGGTGCTGCGCCTCTTCGATCTCATCCGGCGCGTGCGCGAGGAGGGCTACACCATCCTCGTGGTCGAGCAGAACGTGCGTCAGGTGCTCAAGATCGTGGACCGCGCCTATCTCCTCGAGGTGGGACGGATCAAGATGGAAGGCCGGGCGAGCGAGCTCGCCGAGCAGGACTTCGTGCGCAAGGCTTACGTCGGCGCCTGAATCATGACCTTCGGGCGCGCGAGGCGGGCGGGTCCTGTCATCGGGGCGGGAGCGGCGCAACCGGCTGCGTCACCCTACCTTCGTGAATCGCAGCCCTGCGGGCTGCGCGCACTCGAAGGGGCCCACTACGCCGGCCGCGCCGCTCCCGCCCCCGATGCCACCCGCCCGGTCACACGAGCCAGATGAGATGATCGACCCGCTCTTTCTGCTCGAGGCGGTGATCAACGGCATCCTGCCTTGGGGGAGTGCTCGCCCTGCTCGCCCTCGGGCTCAATCTCATCTTCGGAGTGATCGACATCGTCTGGATCGCCTACGTCGACCTCGTCATGCTCTGCATGTACTCGATGTACTTCATGGTCACCGTCTATCGACTGGCCCATCATCCTCGCCGGCGTGGGCTCGATGGTGGTGGGCGCTCGTCCTCGGCCTCCTCGTGCACGTGCTGATCATCTCGCCCATCCTGTCGAGCCCGCCCATCAACCAGCTCCTCGCCACGGGCGGGCTGCTCTTCTTCATCCAGTCGTTCGCCACCCTGCTCTGGAGCACCGATCATCGCTCGGTGCGGGTGGCTCCTCCCGTGCTCGAGGTCGGCGGCATCTTCATCTCGTTTCCCCGCCTCATCGCCTTCGGGCTGTCCATCCTCGCCATGATCGGCCTCTACCTCTTCCTCACCCGCACCTTCGTGGGCACGGCCATCCGCGCCGTGTCCCAGGATCGCGACGCCACCGCCCTCATGGGCGCCAATCCGCTGCGCCTCTACCTCGTCACCTCGGCGGTGGGCGGAGCCATGGCGGGCATCGCGGGGGCGCTCCTCATCATCCAGTACGCCGTGCATCCGTACTTCGGGAGCGCCTTCGGGCCCCTCACCTTCATGATCTGCGTGCTGGGCGGGCTCGGGCAGCATGTTCGGCGCCTTCGTGGCCGCCTTCATCATGAGCCAGGTCATCTCGGTGGGCGGCGTCCTCATCTCGACGGAGATGGGCTACGTGGTCGCCTTCGTCATCTTCATCGTGCTCATGTTCGTCCGCCCCGGCGGCATCTTCGCCAAGCGCACATGAGCTGGGCCCGTCTCCTCGGCGGACTGGTGGTGGCCTTCCTCGCCGTGGAGCCCTTCCTGCCTCTGGGCCGCATGCGGGAATACCTGGTCCACGTCCTCGTCCAGATCTTCATCTGGTCCTTCATCGGGGGGCGTGGTCGCTCATGGGGCGCTTCGGCCTCGTCTCCCTCGGCCACGGGGCCTTCCTGGGGGTGGGCGCCTACGCGACCTGTCTCCTCTGGAATTTCTTCGGGATGACGCCGTGGATCGGCGGCCTCCTCGCCGTGCTCCTCACCGTGGCCCTCGCCGTGGTCATCGGCTATCCGTGCTCGCGCTTCCAGGTGGTCGGCCACTACTTCGGCCTGGTGACCCTGGCCGTGTCCGAGGTGATCCGCCTCCTCATCATCGCGGAGCGGGACTGGACGGGCGGCTCGCTCGGGGTCAGCCTCAAGCCCGCGCCGTCGGACTTGAGCATCTGGGCGCTCCAGTTCGCGGACAAGCGCGTGTTCTATTACATCGCCATGGCCGTCTGGCTGGCCGGGCTCTGGGTGTGGGTGCGCGTGGACCGCAGCATGGCCAGCCGCGCCATGGAAGCCATCGGAGAGGACGAGACGGCCGCCGCCTCCGTGGGCATTCACGTCACCCGCTTCAAGCTCGGCATCACCATGCTGTCGGCGGCCCTCACCGCGGTGGGCGGGGTGATGCTCGTGCAGTACCTCGCCTACGCGAATCCCGACACCATGTCGGGCATCGGCGTCTCCCTGCGCATCGTGTTCGCGGTGGTGCTGGGCGGCATGTACTCGCTCCTCGGCTCCTCCGTGGGCACCGCGCTGACCATCGCCCTCAGCGAGTTCCTGCGCATCTACTTCGGCATCAAGCTCATCGGCATCGCGGAGACGATCTACGGGCTCGTGCTCATCCTCTGCATCATCTTCCTGCCCTCGGGCATCTACGGCTCCCTCCGCGACGCGCTCCGCCGGCGCTATTCCAAGACCGCGCCCGCCTAGGCAGCGACCCCGCATTCGGGCATAATCATCGCGATGGCGAACTGGTCGATCCATCCGGAGGCTGATCCGCCCAAGGCGCTGCTCGCGCTGGCCGAGCAGGTCGAGCGGGACGGCGGTCTCGCCCTCACCCTCTACCGCGAGCCGGTGGGCGATCACTGGCACATCTTCTGCCTCCTCCCGCATGGCCAAGGTCGAGCCCACGCCGTATCAGCGCGATCTCTCGCCCACCCATGCCAAGCGGCTCCAGGAAGTGGTGAAGAAGATCGACCGCTTCGTCGATCCCATCGTGGTGATGTCGCCCAAGGCCGGGCTCTACTGGACGCCGAACGGCAACCACCGCCGCACCGTGCTGCAGAAGCTCAAGAGCTGATGGTGCCGGCCATCCTCGTGCCGGAGGCCGAGGTCGCCTTCCAGATCCTCGCCCTCAACACGGAGAAGGCGCACAACCTCAAGGAGAAGTCGCTCGAGGTCATCCGCATGTACCGCGGCCTCGCCGCCGACAGAGCCGGACAGCGGCGAGGAGGACTACGCCTTCCAGTTCGAGGCGCCCCACTTCATCACCCTCGGCCTCCTCTACGAGAAGAACAAGCGCTTCGCGGGCGGCGCCTTCGCGCCGATCCTCCGCCGCGTGGACAAGTTCCTCAAGGGCAGGTTCCCGCAAGACGCTCGAGGAACGGGAGGAGCGCGCGGAGCTGGTGCGCGCCGCCGACGAGGCCCTGGTGGACGTGGTGGCCAAGATCAAGAAGCGCGGGATCAACCATCCCTACGTCAAGAACTTCGTCCTCGCCCGCACCACGCCCCTCACCCGCCAGCGCAAGACCCTCCCCTCCTTCGATCAGACCTTCAAGAAGCTCGTGGACAATATCGAGAGCTTCGACGTGTCGAAGGTCCGCTACGAAGAGATTCAGCGCTCGGCCATCATGGCCGCGCCCGCCGCGGGATAGGAGGTCACTCATGGCCCGCCCCTCCAAGCTCGCCGATCCCGACATCGCCGGGCGCCTCAAGGCATTGCCCGGCTGGACCTCGAAGCAGGCAAGCTCCACAAGGCCTTCACCTTCAAGGACTTCGTGGAGGCGTGGAGCTTCATGACCGCGGTGGCTCTCGCCGCCGAAGCCATGGGGCATCATCCGGAATGGTCCAATGTCTACAACCGGGTGATCGTCGATCTCTCGACGCATGATGCGGGAGGCCTCACCACGCTCGACTTCGATCTGGCCGCGAAGATGGAGGCGGCGCGGCCGGCGGGCATGACGGGCCAGGTCGCCATCGTCACCGGGGGCACCGGCGCCCTCGGCCAGTCGATCGTGCTGCGCTTCCTGCGCGACGGCGCCACGGTGGCCGTGCCGTGGTTCGTGCCCGAGGAGTGGGCGGCCCTCCAGGCGGCGGCCGGCGAGGCCCGGGCGCGCCTGTCCGGACAGAAGCTCGACATGGCGGACGAAGCGGCCGTCACCACCTTCGTGACCGATCTCCTCGGCCGCTCAGAGCGGATCGACGCGATGGTCAACGCGGTGGGTGGCTTCGCGGGCGGCGATCTCGCCTCGACGTCGCTCGCGGAATGGCGGCGCCTCATCGATCTCAACCTCACGTCAACGGTGGTGGGCTGCCGCGGCCGTCCTGCCCGCCATGCGCGCGGCCCGGCACGGGCGCATCGTGAACGTCGCCTCGCGCGCGGTCATGCCGCCCATGGGCGGCTTCATCGCGTACACCGTGTCGAAGAGCGCGGTGATCGCCCTCACCCAGGCCCTCGCCCACGAGGAGCGGCCGCACGGCATCACGGTGAACGCGGTCCTGCCCAGCACCATGGACACGCCGGGCAATCGGAAGGCGATGCCTGACGCCGACCGATCGACGTGGGTCAGCACGGACGCGGTGGCCGATGTCATCGCGTACCTCGCGTCCGACGCGGCCTCCGCCGTCTCGGGCGCCTGCGTCACCGTCTGATCTTCCCTGTGCTAGACTCCGCCGCATGAGATTTCTCCGCGGCGGCGCCTTCGCCCTCGTCGCGACGCTTGTGGGGGCCGGGTGCGCGAGCGCTCCTCCCCCATGTCGCCCACCGCGCCGGTGGCGAGCACCATCAAGGCTCTCGGACCAGTCCGCGAAGTTCTTCCCGACGGCCTCACCCTTCTGATTCAGGATCACCGCTCGTCGGACATCGTCGCCGTGTATCTCTGGGTGGGGACAGGCGTGCGCTACGAGAGCCCGACGGGCTCGGCTACGCCCACTTCCAGGAGCACATGCTCTTCAAGGGCACCGACACCTTCGGACCCGGCTTCATCGACCGGACCGTCGAGGGACAGGGCGGGCGCAGCAATGCCTTCACGTCGTTCGACTACACGACCTTCCAGATCCTCGTGCCCGTCGACGGAACCCGGAAGGCCCTCGAGCTCCTCGAGGCCATGGCCTTCCGCTCGACCTTCGACCCCAAGGAGATCGACGCCGAGCGCCAGGTCATCTTCGAAGAGTCGCGCATCGAGACGGACACGCCGAAGTCGGCCATCATCCGCCAGCTCTACGGGCTCGTCTTCCCCAACCATCCGTACGGGCGCCCCGTCCTCGGCACACCGGAGACGATGAATGCGGCCAACCGGGAGAAGCTGAAGGCCTTCAACCAGCAGTACTACACGCCGGAGAACATGGTGCTGGTGGTGGTGGGGCCGGTCGATCCCAAGGCGATCCGGGCCATGGTCGACGCGACGTTCGGCAAGCGCCCGAAGACGGGCTACGCGCCGCCGCCCACCCCGCCCCTCTCCCCGCTCAAGGGCGTGATCTGCAAGACGGTGGAGCGGCCCGAGCAGCAGGCCCAGCTCGCCCTCGGCTGGCAGGCTCCGAGCCTCGCCAATCCCGACAGCTTCGCGCTCGACCTCGTCGCCACCATCCTGGGGGAGCGAGAGCTCCCGGCTGCCCAAGACCCTGCGCGACGGCGAGCGGCTGGTGTCGGGGATCAGCGTGAGCAACTCCTCCATGCAGCTCGCGGGCATCTTCTACGTGCAGGCGCAGCTCGAAGCGGCTGACGTGGAGAAGGCGAAGCAGCGCATCCTCGAGGAGCTCGGACGCCTCGAGAAGGAGGGGCCGACCGAGGAGGAGCGCCAGCTCGCCGTGACCAAGGCGGAGTCGGAGCACGCCTTCGCCTACGAGACCTCCGACGGGGTGGCCGCCGCCTACGGGATCACCCAGCTCACCGGCAATCTCGACGACGAGCTCCGCTACGTGGACCGGCTGCGCGCGGTCACGCGTGAGCAGATTCGCGACGCCGCCCGCAAGTACCTGCCCCTGACGGACTACGCGTGCATCGCCTTCGTGCCGGGAGGCAAGTGATGCGTATCGAGCGAAGGCTGATTCCGGCGGTGGTGGCGCTCCTCTTGCTGGTCCTTCCCACGGTGGGGTCGTCGCAGACGAGCGGGGTCACCCGCACCCTCCTTCCCAACGGGCTCACCGTGCTCGTGCGCGAGAATCCCGAGGCTCCCGTGGTCGCCTACTCCCTCATGGTGAGGATGGGCACGCGCACGGAGACGCCGGACAACGCGGGCATCTCCAACCTGCTCCAGCAGATGCTGGTGCGCGGCACGGAAAAGCTCGACGGGGAGCAGATCGCGGAGGCCGCCGATCGGATGGGCGGCGGCATCGACGCCTACGGAGACGCCGACTATTCCGAGATCACCGCCACCGCGCTCTCGCGGAACTGGCAGGAGATGCTCGAGCTGGTCGGCGACTGCGTCCTCCGTCCCACCCTGCCCGACGGCACGGTGCAGGCCGTGCGCAATTTCCTCGTGCGCCAGATCAGGAACCGCGGGGACAAGCCCTTCGACGTCGCCTCGGATCGTATGCGCGCCGCGCTCTTCGGCGCGAACCCGTATGCCTGGGATCCCCTGGGCCGCCGCGAGAGCGTGGAGAAGCTCGATCGCAACGCCCTCATCGCCTACTATCGCCGCTTCTACGTTCCCGGCCAGATCGTGCTCGCGGTGAGCGGCGACGTGAAGAGCGCGGAGGTGGTGACCCAGGTCCAGCGGATCTTCGGCACCATGGCCCCCGGCAAGGTCGAGATGCCGGCGGTGCCCGCTCCTCCTCCCATGGCCGCCACCCGCGAAGCGGTGGTGGTACCGGGCGCCCAGGCCCAGATCCTCATGGGAGCCCTCGCGCCCTCGCTGACCGATCCGGACCACCCGCCCCTCAAGGTCCTCACCGCGATCCTCGGGGGCGGCATGGCCTCGCGCTTCTTCTCGGAGCTGCGTGACCAGCAGGCGCTCGCCTACACCACGCTCGCCGTCTATCCGTCCCGCGTGGACACGAGCGCCTTCGTGGCCATCCTGGGCACGGCGCCCGAGAACGTACCCAAGGCCGAGCCCGCGCTGACCCAGCAGCTCGAGCGCATCAGGAATCAGGCGGCCAGCGCCGACGAGGTGGCGGTGGCCCGGGCCTATGTGGTGGGAAGCCAGGCCATGGACCGGCGAACCAATGCCCGGCAGGCCTGGTACCTGGCGTTCTACGAGACGGCGGGGGTGGGCTACGAATTCCTGGACCGCTATGCCGCCGCGGTCAAGAACGTCACGCCGGCCGACGTCCAGCGCGTGGCCAACAAATATCTCAGCGTGGTCCGTACGGTGGTGGTGCAGCCGAACTAGTCGCTCAGGCGCCTTCCAGGCGGGCGATCTTCGGAAACACCTCGGCATCGGCCCGGCGCAGGTCTTCCACGAAGTCCACCTCGGTCCACGGCAGCCCCGTCACGTCGACGGGGGCCACGGGCTGGCAGCCGACGATCAGATGGAGCGCGTCCTCGTACTCGCAGAGTCCCTGGCTCTCCTCGCTCACGTGCTCGAGCAGGCGCACGAGGTCGGGGGCGGCGGCCACGCCGCACTTGAAGAAGCCGATGCCCTCTCCCACCAGATCCCAGGCCTTGGGCATGACCTTTTTCCGAGGGCGATGACCCGCTCTCCTCGGTGTAGATCTTCACTTCCTCCCCTGTATCGGCGAAGCCGCGGTCGATGAGCAGCGCGTTCGGGGCGGGCGACTCCACGAGCCGCCGCAGGAACTCCCGCGGGAACACCACGTCCGCGTCCATGATGAGGGTGGATCCGCCCAGAATCACCTCGCGGGCGGAGAGGAGCGAGAGGACGGAGCCCTTCTGGTACTCGGGATTGTGCACGCACTCGATGGTCATGCCCGCCGGGCCGGCGGCCGCGAGCGCCCTCACCTGGTCCGCGCAATGGCCGACCACGATGACCACGTGCCGCACCCCGACCGCGTGCAGGGCCTCGAGCATGCGCCCGAGGATCGCCCGGCCGCCCACGGGGAGGAGCGATTTCTGGGTGTGGTCGGTGAGGGGGCGAGGCGGCGGGCCACCCCGCGGCCAGGATGATCGCGGTCACCGCGCGATCGCGACGTGCCGCCGACTCGACCACCGGACTCGATGGCTTCAAATCGGTCCAAGGGTCGCATCCGAAGCCCGTCGTGTCTAGAATTTTCTGGCCGGCACCACACACCGCGGTAAGCTTGGGACGGGCCCACGATCACCGACGAACCGATGGAGGTGCATGCGCGGATGAGCCAGAGGTCGCCAGATATGAACTCGGTGGATACGAACTCGGCGGATACGAAGACAATGACCATGGTCGACGTCTTCCGACCGTGACGGCTTCGTGGTGGTTCCCGGTCTCTTCGACGCGGAGGAAGCCCGCCAGATCTCCGCGTGGACCGACGAGGTCCAGGCCCAGCCCGAAACCCCGGCCGCGCCATGATGTACTTCGAGCCCAGCCTCCTCGACCCCGCCCAGCGCGTCCTCCAGCGCGTCGAGAACTTCTGCCCCTTTCACCCCGGCTTCGCCGCCCTCTGCGACGGCCCCAAGCTCCGCGGCGCCGTCGCTACTCTCTTCGGCGAGCCCGCCGTGCTGTTCAAGGACAAGATCAACTTCAAGCTTCCCGGCGGCGACGGCTTCAAGCCCCACCAGGACCAGCAGGCCGGCTGGAGCGTCTACGCCGATCTCTTCATCACCGCCATGGTCAGCATCGACCCCACCACCGCCGAGAACGGCTGTCTCGAGCTCTGCGCCGGCCAGCACACCCACGGCCTCCTCGGCGGCGAGTGGACCCCATGACCGCCGCCGACATGGAACGGCTCCACGCCCGGCCCGTCCCCACCCAGCCCGGCGACGTCGTCTTCTTCGATTCCTATACCCCCCACGCCTCCGGCCCCAATCTCACCGCCGAGCCCCGGCGCGTCCTCTACATCACCTACAACCGCCTCTCCGCCGGCGATCACCGCGTCCGCTACTACGCCGACAAGCGCAAGAATTTCCCGCCTGACATCGAGCGTGATCCCACCAAGACCTACACGTTTCGCGTGTAGTGATCATGGACTTCTTGATTCCGCCCGCGGATTCTGGTACTCAAAGTAGCCGTGGAACTCAAAGGATGACCCTCCGTCTGACCGTGTGGGTGGTGGCTGTCGCGCTGGCTTTCCTGTCGATCGCCTCTCCCGCCTATGCCTATCTCGATCCGGGCACGGGAAGCATGCTCGTCTCGGCGGTGATCGGCGTGGCGGCGGCGGTGGGGCTGGCCCTCAAGATGTTCTGGTACCGGCTGATCGGCCTGTTTCGAGGCAAGAAAGGTGGCACCTCGCCGGGAACGGCGGACGGCGCCTCTCACGCGAAAGAGTAAAGCGCCCCACCTCGCACGACCCCATGAAGGTGTGGCAGGACTGGCGCGATTACCGCCGCTTCCAGAAGCTCCCGTCGCGTGACCGCAACATCGTCTTCTACTCGGAGACCCACCAGGACTGGCACCACCTCCAGCCCCTCATTGATTTCCTGATCGACCCGCTCGGGCGCACGGTGTGCCACGTTACCTCCGAGCCCGACGGTGCCCCTGCCCACGCCGTCCGCCGCGGGCCTTCACACCTTCCGTATCCGCTCCAGCGTGCTCTGCACCTGGCTCTTCCAGACCCTCAAGGCCGACGTGATGGTCCTCACCATGCTCGACCTCCACAACTTCCAGCTCAAGCGATCGATCCATCCCGTGCACTATTGCTACGTGTTCCACAGCATGGGCAGCACGCACATGGTGGACCACGAGAATTCCTACGACCACTACGAGAGCCTGCTGTGCACGGGCCCGCATCACGTGACGGAGCTCCGCCGGCGCGAAGAGCTCAAGGGCCTGCCCCCAAGCACATCTTCCCCTACGGCTATCCGCGGCTCGAGCGTCTGGTCGAGGTGGCCGACGCGCATCGCAAGGATCCCTCCGCCCCCCACGGTGCTTCTCGCGCCCACGTGGGGAGAGCAGTCGACCCTGCACGTATGTGGGGAGCCGCTCATCGCCGCCCTCCTCGAGGCCGGCTTCCGCGTCATCCTCCGCCCTCACTATCAGACGGCGCGGCTCGCCCCTCGCCTCGTCGACAGCCTGGTGACCCGGTTCAGGGCGCACCCGCAGTTCCGCCACGTGGACCGGATGGAGGAGAGCGCGTCTCTCTTCGACTCCGATCTCCTGATCAGCGACTGGTCGGCCATGGCCATCGAGTACGCGCTGGGCTTCGGCAAGCCGGTGCTCTTCGTCGACGTTCCGCCGCGGGTGCGAAACCCGAAGTACGAGGAGCTCGGCCTGGAGCCGATGGAGATGCGGATCCGCCGCGAGCTCGGAGCCATCCTGCCTCTCGACCGCGTGGCCGAGGCGCCGAGCTACGTGGCGAAGCTCGTGAGCGGCGGACCGGAATTCCGCGAGCGATGCGTGGGCCTCCGCGAGGCGTGGACGTTCAACTTCGGGCGGAGCGTGGAGGCGGGGCGCGGGAGATCGCCCGGATCGCCGCCGAGCAGGAGGGCATCGGCTCGCGGGGAACTCCGATCGGCGCGGCGCGCCCGCCCGGCGCGCGGTAGTGGAGGCTCGCCGGCGGCTGCTCCGCTGGGGAAGCTGGTTCGCCCTCGTCAATGCGGGAGTGCTCGCCCTCGTCGGCCTCCGCTATCTCTGGTACTACGCCGCGGTCGGCCTCTCCGTGGCCTGGATCTACGCGCTGGCCGCCTTCGTGGGCCAGATGGCCGTTTTCGCCTTCGTTCCGTTTCTCCTGCTCCTTCCCGTCATCCTCCTCGTTCCGTGGCCGCGGATCATCGTGCCCCTCGGCGTCGGCCTCGGCAGCACCGTCCTGAGCTTTCTCGTGCTCGACAGCCTCCTCTTCGCCGACAACCGCTATCACCTGAGCGTGCTCACCTTCATCCTGCTCGAGCCACAGACGTGGACGTTCCTCGCCCTCTACTTCATCATGGCGCTGGCCATCGAGGCCATGCTGGCCTCTCTGGGTGTGGAGGCGCACCGTGGAAGCCCCCGGCACCGCCCCAGGCATCGGATGGGGCGCTATATCGCCCTCGGCATCGTGGCCTGCTTCGTGGCCAGCCACCTCGTCCACTTCTGGGCGGAGGCGCACTACTACGTGCCCGTCACTTCGTTCACGCGGTATCTACCCCTCTATTTCCCGCTCAACGACTCGCGCAAGCTGGCGAGGCTCGGCCTCGTCGATCAGGCTCGTGCGCGCGAGCGCAGCCTCGTGGCCGCCCTCAGCCGAACCCCGGGCGGCGAGCTGCACTACCCGCGCTCGCCTCTCCGCGGCGAGCCGCGCCGGCCCCTCCTCAACGTGCTCCTCGTGGTGGTCGACGCCATGCGCGCCGATTCGCCTCGCTCCCGCCCTCGCTCCCCACATGTCCGGATTCGCGGAGAAGGCCCTGCGCTTCGATGGCCACGCGAGCGGCGGCAACTCGTCGCGGGCGGGCATGTTCTCCATCTTCTCTGCTCGAGAGCACCGTGCGGTCATCCTCACCTCCGATCACGGCACGGAGTTCAACGAGAACGGCCACGGCTTCACCGGGCACGGCACGTCGTTCAGCGCCCATCAGGTGCGCATCGCCTTCGTGCTGCGCTGGCCCGGGCGGCCGCCCGCCCGCATCTCGCGACGCACCTCTCACAATGACCTCGCCCCCACCCTCGTCACCGAGCTCTTCGGCTGCACCAATCCTCCCGCCGACTATGCGAGCGGACAGAGCCTCTTCTCCGACAGCCAGTGGGAGTGGCTGATCACCCTCAGCCACAACGACTTCGCCCTCCTCGAGCCCGATCAGGTCACCATCGTCTACCCGTCGGGCAACGAGGTTCGCGACCAGAGCTATCGCCTCGTCCAGCACCCCCGGCTCTCGCGCGACAAGCTGCGGGCGGCCATGCAGGAGATGAGCCGGTTCTTCAACTAGCGGCGACCGCGCTGCTTCTTCTCGTCTGCGTCTGCGCCGGCGCCTCCGCCGTCTCGGCGCAAGAGGTCATGCCCTGACCGGGTCCGCGTCACGACCAACCAACTCGACCTCGTGTTCTCCTCGACGGCGCGAGCCCGGTGGTCTGGCGCGCCTGCCATCCCTCCTGCTCGGCGAGCGGCCCCGCCTCAACCTCGGTCGGCTTCACGGGCGAGGGGATCCGCCGCAGGCGCGCCTCGAGCTGCGCGGTCCCGTGCCGGGAGTCGACCTCGAGCGGCTGCGCTTCACCGCCGAGCTCACCGAGGATCCGCGCGCGCGCACCGCGACCTTCCAGGCCGACTTGCCTGTCGACGGCGTCCGCCTCGTCAAGGCGTTCGCCGTCTCCAAGGAAGGCTACGAGGTGGTGCTCACGGTACGCCTGGTGGGAGCGAATGCCGCCGCGTTCATGGCGGGGCGCCGGCTCGATCTGGAGCTCGGGGCGGGCCGTGATCTCTTCCCACCCGCGGCTCCGGGATTCGCGGCCATGCTCGATCGCGTGCACCGGGTGCTCGTGGGCCCGACGGCGTGCGCGCCCTCGACGACGAGAGCGGAAAGGCTACTCCGTTCAGGCTGGGGGAATGGGGCGGAATTCGCAGCCGCTTCTGGGCCATCCTCCTCCAGGCCGACGGCGCCGGCTCGCTTCAGCCGCGACCTGGCGAAGGCCTCACCCTCGCCTCCGCGCCCGAGCCGGGGCGCCTGAACTGGCGCTACACGTTCTACTCGGGGCCCGTGGAGCCCCGCGCTCTGACCGCCGCCGACCCGGAGCTGGGCCGCCTGTTCCTGTCCGGGCTCTGGTTCTGGCTCCGCGCGCTGAGCTTCGGCCTGCTCTATCTCCTGCGCGGGCTCACGGCGATCGTGGGCAATCATGGGCTGGCCATCATCGCCCTCGCCGTCTGCGTCAAGCTCCTGCTCTTCCCCTTACCAAGGTCGCGGAGCGCCTGCAGGAACAGGTCAATGCCACCCAGGCCCGTCTTCAGCCCGGCCTCGACGCCATCAACGCCGCCCATCGGGGGAGGAGCGCACACGTCGCACCCTCGCGCTCTATCGCGAGGCGGGCGTGCATCCGTTCTATGCGCTGCGGAGTCTCGCCGGCTTCCTCATCCAGCTTCCCGTCTTCATCGCCGTCTTCGACATGCTCGCGGAGGACTTCGATCTCCACGGCGTGAGGTTTCTCTGGATACGCGACCTCGCCCGGCCGGACGAGCTCTGGCGGCTGCCCGCGTGCCTGCCCTTCTTCGGCTGCCATCTCAACCTGCTGCCCGTGCTGATGAGCAGCATCTCGATCGCCGCGGTGCTGCGCGCCCGCTCCGCCCACCTCACCCCGGCCCTCATCCGCCGGCAGCGGCGAAACCTCACGGCGATGGCCCTGGGCTTCTTCCTGCTCTTCTACACCTTCCCCGCGAGCATGGTGCTGTACTGGACGTCGACGAACTCCGTCCAGCTCGTGACTCAGGAATGGGGACGGCTGAGGCGTCGCCTCCGGCCAACGGGCACGAACCCGCCCGGCTGAGGGGGACCGGAACGCCTAGCTCTCGAGAATTTCCGGAAACTCCTTGATGATGCGGTGCGGGCGTACCGCCGCACCAGAGGGCAGCCCGGTTCTTTCCCGGTCGACCCAGATGCCGCGCAGCCCCAGCCGCTGGGGCGCCGCCACGTCCCACTCGAAGTGGTCGCCCACCATCCACGCCTCGCGCGCGGGAACGCCCAGGCGCTCGAGCACGTGACGGTACACGGCCTCCTCCGGCTTGCCCGCGCCGAACTCGCCTTCGATCTGGATCACGTCGAAGAAGCGGGCGAGGTCGTAGCGCTCGATCTTCCGGCGCTGCTGGGTCTTGTCCCCGTTGGTGACGAGGGCCATGGTCACCCCGCGCTCACGCAGCCGGCCGAGCGTCTCCACCGTCCCGGGGAAGAGGCACATCACCTCCCAGCGGCGCGCCGCGAACTCCTCGGCGATGGCGGCGGCGAGGGCTTCGTTCGGCGTCCCCAGCTTCTCGAAGCCGTGGGCGACGATCTTGGTCCAGGCCCCCAGCATGTTGACGCGCTCGCGACGGTGACGCTCCGGATCGTCCCAGAACCAGCGCCGGGCCGTGCGGACCGACTCGACGAGCGACGCGGTATCCATCCCCGCCGGCGCGATGGCCTGGCAGGCCGCCGTCCAGCAGTCGTCCACGCCGCCCGAATAGTCGAGCAGGGTGTCGTCGAGGTCCACGAGGAGCGTCTTCATGCCTCGACCGGGCTCTCCTCCGCCGGCGCGGAAAAGGGCGGCAGATCGGGACGGCACACCGCCCGGAAGTTGCACCAGCGGCAGATGCGCGTCTCCTCCGTCTTCTCGAAGTTCGCCTCTTCCGCGAGGTTCCGCTCGGGGTCTTTCAGGTAGGCCTTCATGGAGCGGACGGAGAGCCGGATGTGCTCGCGCACCCGGTCGAGGCTCACCTCGTCCCACGGATGCGCGGTGACCTTGCCCTCCCGCAGATTGACCTCGAGGAGATCCACGCGCGCAAGCTCCACGTGCATCACCTCGAGGGCGTACATGGCGTAGCCGCCCAGCTGGAGGCCCGCTCCTCGCCATTGCCGCCCGTCTTCCAGTCCACGAGCTGCAGGCGATCCGCCTGGTTCCAGTAGCCGAAGTCCGGCGCGGAGAAGAGACGCGTGCCCTCGAAGGGGAAGGAGCCGAGATCTTCGATGAAGGACCAGCGCTCGGGGGCGTCCGCTTGATGTCTTCGAGGAGGGGCAGGCGGTGGAAGTTCCGCAGGCAGCGCACGATGTGGTCGCGGAGGGCCTGCCACTCCGCATCGCGGATGGGCACGGCGTACTCGTGCTCGAAGAGCCCGGTGCGCTTCGGCTGCTCGCGGTAGATGCCGTCGCGGGAGCCGCGCCACTCGAGGCGCATCTGGCGCACGGTGTCCTCGATGAGGGCGGCCTCCGACAGGGCGTGACCGTCGCGCATGGCGAGGAGCGCCCGCTCGATGGTCTCGTGCACGAGACGCCCCGCCCACATCTGGCGGGTGCCCAGCTTCTTGAGCACGTAGAGCCGGCGCACGAGGGGTCGGCATCGGCGTCCCAGCCGCCCCACGCGCCGTAGTACTGGTAGAAGTAGCGGCGCCGGCACTCTGAAGACGTTGTCCCGGGTGCGGGACCAGGAGAATTCGTTGACGAGGTCGGCCACGCTCTGAGTCTATCAGGTCGCTCGCGAAGCGGGATTGGATTGACAGTCGCCCGGGGTCAACCTAGACTCCAACCCGCGACCCCACCGGCCGCGACCCCACCGGGTCGAGGCAACACACGCCGCCGCGGCGGCAAGGAGACATCTACATGAGCGACGAGACCTCGGGACTGACGCGCCGGGACGTGATCAAGGTCGGAACCGCCGCGAGCCTCGCCGGCTACGCGGTCGGGGTGGAGAAGGTACTGGCCCAGGCCATCAAGACCGACACCGCCGGCATCACGGCCGGCGACGCCGAGGTGGCCATCGGCAGCTACAACATGCCGGTGTACGAGGCCCGGCCCGCCTCGGGCGGCCCCGCCCCCATCGTCGTCTGCATCTCGGAGATCTGGGGCGTGCACGAATGGGTGCGCGACATGACCCGGCGCTTCGCCAAGGCCGGCTATTACGCGGTCGCCCCCGAGCTCTTCAAGCGTGAAGGCGGGGTGGCCCAGCTCCCCAATATCCAGGACATCCTCAAGATCGTCCTCGCCGTGCCGCGCAAGCAGGTGCTGGGCGACGTGGCGGCCACCGTGGACTGGGCCAAGAAGCGCCCCGGGGTCCGCGCCGATCGGGCCGGAGTTACCGGCTGGTGCTGGGGCGGCTCCACCGTCTATCAGGTCGCCGCGACCAATCCCGATATGAAGGCGGGGTGGTGTGGTACGGCCCGCCCGCGCGGCCCTATCCCGATCAGCCCAACCCCGTCACGGGCTTCGACGTGGCCAAGGACATCAAGATCCCCATGCTCGGGCTCTTCGGCGAAACCGATACCGGCCCCTCCCGGCCGATGCCCGCACGATGTTCAACCTGCTGAAGCAGGTCAACTCCGCCGACGAGCTCGTGGTGTACCCGGGCGCGGGGCACGGCTTCATGGCCGACTACCGGCCCTCGTACAACGCCACGGCGGCCGCCGACGCCTGGAAGCGCTGCACGGGCTGGTTCGACTCGCACCTCAAGGCCTGAGCGGGCGCGCTCAGAGGAGGCCGCATGCCATTCGTCAACATCCGGATCTATGAAGGCTGGGGCAAGGAGCGGAAGGACGAGATCGCCAAGCGGGTGACGGGCGCCATCACCGACGTGACCGGCCTGCCCAAGGAGGCGGTGTGGGTGGTGATCGAGGAGGTCAAGCCCAACGACTGGTATGCGGCGGGCAAGCCGGGGAGCCGATCAAGAAGTGACGGTGGAGATTCGCGACCCACGCTTCACGTCGGTCGTGGGCCCGAAGGTCGACTTCGAGAAGATCGCCGGCGACTGCCTCTTCACGGAGGGACCGCTCTGGCATCCCTCGGGCAAGTACCTCTTGTGGAGCGACATGCCGGGCGACCATCTCCGGCGCTGGTCGGCGAAGGACGGCGTGACGACGTTTCGCAAGCCGTGCAACAAGTCCAACGGCCTCACGTGGGACCGGCAGGGCCGTCTCCTCGCCTGCGAGCACGCCTCGAGCCAGGTGTCGCGCACCGAGCCGGACGGCCGCCTCACCGCGGTGGCCACGCACTACGAAGGCAAGCAGCTCAACAGCCCCAATGACCTCGTGTGCGCGGCCGACGGCGGCATCTACTTCAGCGACCCGCCATACGGCCGCATGGACTTCTACGGGGTCAAGCGCGAGCCGGAGCTGTCGTTCCAGGGAGTATTTCGCGCGGGCAGTGATCCGAAGCGCCCCACCTTGCTCGTGGACGATTTCGACCGCCCCAACGGCCTCTGCTTCTCCCTCGACGGCCGGCGACTCTTCATCAATGACACGGCCCGCAAGCACATCCGCGTGTTCGACGTGAAGCCCGACGGCGGCCTCACCGGCGGCCGCCTGTGGGCGGAGACGACAGGCGAGGAGCAAGGGCGCCCCTGACGGCATGAAGATCGACTCGGCCGGCCATGTGTACTGCTGCGGTCCCGGCGGCGTCCACGTGTTCACGCCGGACGCGGTGTGCCTCGGGGTGATACAGGTGCCCGAGCCGGCGGCGAACTTCGCCTGGGGCGACGATGACGGCAAGAGTCTCTACATCACGGCGTCCACGTCGGTGTACAGGATCCGGGTGCAGGTGGCGGGCGTGCCCGCTCTGTAGCCCCGCGCAGCCCACAGCCAAAGGAGGCTCGTCATGATTCGCCTACTCACCGTGGTCCTCGCCGCCCTGCTCGCGCTGCCTCTGGCCGCCGAGGCCCAGAAGCCGATCAAGGTCGGCATGCCCATTCCCCTGTCGGGGCCGCCCGCGCTGTTCGGCGAGCCCGCCTCCAGGGGGCGCAGATGTACGTGGAAGAGATCAACGCCAAGGGCGGGGTCCTCGGCCGAAAGCTCGAGCTGGTCATCCGGGACTCCAAGGCCGACGCCAACGAGGCGGTGCGGGTGGCGCGTGAGCTGATCCTCAAGGAGAACGTGGACTTCCTCGTGGGCACTCTCACCTCCGCGGAAGGGCCGGCCGTCTCCGTGGTGGCCAAGGAGAACAAGATCGTCTTCATCGCCCCCATTCCCAAGACGGACCAGCTCACCGCCGCCGACAAGCTCCATCCCTACGTCTTCCGGGTGGCCGCGAACACCACCATGGAAGGGCGGAGCGCGGCGGAGATCGTGGCCAAGTGGCCGGTGACCAAGATCGCCACCATCGCCTTCGACTACGCCTATGGCCAGGACGTGACCAAGGCCTTCGTGGAGCACATCAAGAAGCTCAAGCCGAGCGTGGAGATCGTGGACCAGCAGTGGCCGAAGCTCGGCGAGCAGGACTACAACCCGTTCATCAATGCCCAGATGGCCAAGAAGCCTGAAGCGATTGTGTCGTCCATCTGGGGCGGCTTCTTCGTCACCTACTCCAAGCAGGCCAAGGCCCTCGGCGTCTTCGACGCCGTCAAGTACAACTTCATCGGCCTCGGCGAGGCGGGCTCGCCCGAGACCACCAAGTCCATGGGGGCCGACTATCCCGTGGGCATCTGGGGCAACTCCTACGACGCCTTCTACTGGGACGAGTCCTCGCCCGCCCACCGCGAGTACACGGCGCGGATCTCCAAGTTCCTCAAGGACGAGTACCCGTCGTCGTGGGCCGTGCAGGGCTATATCGGCATGCAGTTCCTCGTGGAGGCGATCAAGAAGGCGAACAGCGTGGAGGCCGACAAGGTCTCCAAGGCCCTCCTCGGCCTGCAGCGTGGACACGCCGGTGGGCAAGCTGACCATCCGCGAGAAGGATCATCAGGCCAACCGCGGCCAGCTCTACGGCAAGACGGTCAAGGACGCGAAGTATCCCTTCCCGATCATGAAGCCCGTGACGTACGTCGATCCGACCAAGTTCATGGACTAGCTTCTACCCCTCTCATCTTGGCCCCCTCACCCTGCCCTCTCCCCTGGGCGGGGAGAGGGGGCAAGAGGTGAGCAACGCCCTCGATGACCGGATCTGTCGTTCGTCTTCGCCCAGTCCATCAGCGGCCTCACCGCCGCCATGTTCCTCTTTCTCATCGCCTCCGGGCTGTCGCTCATCTTCGGCGTCCTCCGCGTGCTCAACTTCGCTCACGGGACCTTCTACATGCTGGGCGCGTACTCCGCCTATCAGGTCGTCCAGTGGCTGGGCACGGGCCCGGTGAGCTTCTGGATCGCCGCCCTCGGTGCCGCCCTCGGCGTCGCCCTCCTCGGGGCATCGTGGAGCGCTTCCTCTTCCAGCGGCTCTACGGCAAGGAGGAGCTCTACCAGCTCCTCTTCACGTATGCGCTGGTCCTCATCCTGGGCGACGTGGCCAAGATCATCTGGGGCACCCAGCAGAAGTCGATCAGCCGGCCTCCCGGCCTCACCGGAGCGGTGAGCGTGTTCGGCGCCACCGTTCCCTACTACAACCTGTTCATCATTCTCCTCGGTCCCGCCATCGCCCTCGGCTTCTGGTTCGCGCTCCAGCGCACGCGGGCCGGCCGCTTCATCCGCGCCGCCGCCCTCGACCGGGAGACCCTGGGCGCCCTCGGCGTCAACGTGAACGCGCTCTACACCGGCGTCTTCGTGCTCGCGTCGTTTCTGGGCGGGCTGGGGGCGCCCTCATCACGCCCATGCGGGCCATCGTGCCCGGAATGGACACGGAGGTGATCGTCGAGGCGTTCGTGGTCGTGGTCATCGGCGGGCTGGGGTCGTTCTGGGGCACCTTTCTCGGCGCCCTCATCTACGGCCAGGTCCTGTCCTTCGGCATTCTCTTCTTTCCGCGCTTCTCCATCTTCTCCATCTTCGCCCTCATGGCCGCCGTGCTGATCATCCGGCCCTGGGGCCTTCTCGGGCGCCCCCTTGAAATGACCACGCGCGACTGGTCTGCCCGAACGCCGGGCGCCGGAGGCTCTGCGCAGGCGCCTCGGCGGGTACATCAGAATGATCCGCGCGACGCCGAGCTGCGGAGGCCCGGCTGGCGCTCGAGCCACGATCTCAGCATGACCAGGAAAATTCCGTGGGCGCTGCTGATCTTCGTGGTCGCGCTGTTCGTGCCCGCCGCGGGGTCGCGCTACTACACTTTTCTCGCCAACGACGTCGTCATCTGGGCGCTCTTCGCCACCAGCCTCAACCTGCTCGTGGGCTACACCGGCCTCGTCTCCTTCGGGCACGCCGCGTACTTCGGCATCGGCGCCTACGCCACGGGCATCCTCATGAAGAAGCTCGGCGTGAGCTTTCTCCTCGCCTTCCCCGCGGCGGGAATCATCGCCGGACTGTTCGCCCTCCTCTTCGGCTTCTTCTGCGTGCGGCTGACGCGCATCTACTTCGCCATGCTCACCCTCGCCTTCGCCCAGATCGTGTGGGCGATCTGCTTCAAGTGGAACGAGGTCACGGGCGGAGAGCAGGGCATGCCGGAGATTCCCTACCCCGACTTCGGCTGGATCGACCGGGTGGCGGCCTTCCTGCCCTTCCTCGGCGGCTACCGCACCGCCGAGCACTTCTACTTCGTGACCCTCGTCCTCGTGGCCGCGTGCCTCGTCCTCCTCCGCCGCATCGTGGGCTCTCCCTTCGGCCGCATGCTCGCCACCATCCGGGAGAACCCGGAGCGCGCCGAGTTCATCGGGGTCAACGTGCGCCGCTACGAGCTGGCCGCCTTCGTGCTCGCGGGGGCCTTCGCGGGGCTGGCCGGCGGCCTCTTCGGCATCTTCAATCGCGGCGTCTTCCCCGACTTCGCCTACTGGACCAAGTCCTCCGAGGTCCTGATCATGACCCTCCTCGGGGGCATGGGCGCGTTCTTCGGCCCCGCCCTCGGGGCGGCCGTGCCTCATCTGGCTCAACCAGCAGATCGTCTCCTATACCGAGTACTGGCCGCTCGTCCTCGGCACCATCCTGGTGGTGCTCCTCTTCGTCTTCCCCGGCGGCATCGCGGGCGCCCTCATGGCCCTCCGCCAGCGGGTGGGCAGAGGGACGGCCCGTGCTTGACGTCACGGGACTGCGCAAGAGCTTCGACGGCTTCCTCGCCGTGGGGGCGTCAGCTTCAGCGTGCCGCGTGGATCGATCAGCGCCATCATCGGTCCCAACGGCGCGGGCAAGACCACGCTGTTCAATCTCATCACCGGCCACCTCCGCCCCGACGCGGGCAGCGTGCGCTTCAACGAGCGCGAGGTGACGGGCATCGCCCCCACGATCTCTGCCGGCTCGGCATGGGCCGCTCCTTCCAGCGCACCAATATCTTCCCGAAGCTCACGGTGTTCGAGAACATCCAGGCCGCCTACCTCTCCCACCGGGGCGCGGCTGGAATCTCTTCACTCCCGTGGGCCGGCTGTATCGTGACGAGACGGAAGCGCTCCTCGCCTCGGTGGGCCTGCTCGACAAGGCCAACGAGGTAGCGGGCTTTCTCTCCCACGGCAACCAGAAGCAGATCGAGCTGGGCATCGCGCTCGCCCTCGAGCCGGAGATCCTCCTCCTCGACGAGCCGACGGCGGGCATGTCGGCCCAGGAGACGCGCGAGTCCATACAGCTCATCGAGCGCATCGGGCGAGAGCGCGGGCTCACCCTGCTCTTCACCGAGCACGACATGGAGGTGGTCTTCGCCATCGCCCACCGCATCACCGTGCTCCACCAGGGCCAGGTCATCGCCGACGGCGTCCCCGACGAGGTCCGCCGGCACCCGGACGTGCGCCGCGTCTATCTCGGAGAGCGGCGATGAGCGGCGCGCCGCTCCTCGCCGTGGAGGACGTCTACACGTTCTACGGCCTCTCCCAGGTGCTCTTCGGGGTGTCGCTCGAGGTGGCGGCGGGTGAGTGCGTGCTGCCTCCTCGGGCGCAACGGCGTGGGCAAGACCACGACCATGCGCAGCATCATGGGGCTCACGCCGCCCCGCCAGGGCCGGGTGACCTGGAAGGGCCGCGACGTGGCGGGCCGGCCGCCCTATCAGATCGCCGATCTCGGCATCGGCTTCGTGCCCGAGGACCGGCGCATCTTCGCCGACCTCACGGTGTGGGAGAACCTCGACGTGGCCACCCGTCGCCGGGACGGGGCGTCCTCGTGGACTCTCGAGCGCGTGTTCGATCTCTTTCCCAAGCTGCGCGAGCTGGTCGACCGGCAGGGGGATATCTCTCCGGTGGAGAGCAGCAGATGCTCACCATCGCGCGCACTCTCATGGGCAATCCGGAGCTCCTCCTCCTCGACGAGCCCTCGGAAGGCCTCGCCCCCTCGTGGTGGACCACCTGAAGGAGCAGATCGCGCGCCTCAAGCAGGAGGGCCTGACCATCCTCCTCGCCGAGCAGAACGTGGACTTCTGCCTCCATCTCGCCGACCGCGTGTACGTGCTCGAGAAGGGGCATATCCGCTACCACGGCACGGCCGGCGCCTTCCGCGAGGACGAGTCCGTGCGCGCCCAATACCTCGCGCTCTGATTTTCTGGTAGGGTGTGGCCATGGCGACCTTCATCCTCACCTGCCCCTGCTGCAACGGCCGGCTCACCATCGACCCGAAGCTCGAGGCGGTGGTGGCCCACGAGCCGCCGCCGCGGGCGAGATCGGGCCTGGGCCTGGGCGACGCCATCTCCTCCCTCCAGGGCGAGGCGGCCAAGCGCGAAGAGCGCTTCCGTGACCAGATGAAAGCCGAGCAGAACAAGTCCAAGGTGCTCGACGCCAAGCTTCAGCAGGCGCTCAAGAAGGCCAAGGACGATCCGACCAAGCCCTTGAACCCGATGGACATGGATTGAGCGGGGTCGTCACTCCTCTCGTGGTCGTTCCGTAGGACCCCGGCCGGCCGTCTCCACCACCGTCGAAATGCCGGAGGCACGGTGAGGATGCGTGACAACCTGACCTCCGACATTCTCAAGAGCGTCAGCCGCTCCTTCTATCTCTCCCTCGCCGTGCTGCCCTCGGCGGTCCGGCCCGCCATCGCCCTCGCCTATCTCCTCGCCCGGGCCGCCGACACCATCGCCGACACGCGCCTCATCGACCGGCGCCTCCGCGTCACCCATCTCCTCGCGCTGCGCAGCGAGCTCGAGGTGGCCATGGCGGGCCGCCTCGACGCCATCGTGGCGGCCACCCGCGGAGTCCAGTCCCTGGACGCGGAGCGGGCGCTCCTCGAGCGGCTGCCCGACTGTCTCACCGCCTATCGCGCGCTCCTCGCCGACGACCGCCGGCGCGTGCGCGGCGTGCTCGAGACCATCATCGAGGGCATGACGGAAGACCTCACGCGCTTCCCGGGCGAGGACGAGGGCGGCCTCGCCGCGCTCGAGACGCGCGCAAGTCTCGACCGCTACACCTATCTCGTGGCGGGCTGCGTGGGCGAGTTCTGGACGGATGTCCACGTCGCGCACCGGCCCCGCCTGCGCCACTGGGACCTGGAGAAGATGACGGCCCTCGGCATTCGCTTTGGCAAGGCGCTGCAGCTCACCAATGTGCTTCGCGACATTCCGCGGGACCTGCGGCAGGGGCGCTGCTATCTGCCGAGCCATGACCTCGCCCTCCTCGGCCTCGAGCCCCGGGATCTCCTCGATCCCAAGGTGGGGCCGCAGCTCCGTCCCCTCCTCGTCGAGCTCCTCAACGTCGCTCTCGATCACTACGAGGCGGGATGGCGATACACCTTCGCCATACCCAAGCGCGAGGCGCGCATGCGTCTGGCCTGTGCGTGGCCGCTCCTGATCGGCCTGCGCACTCTCGATCTCCTCGCCCAGGCGCCCAACTGGCTCGACCCCGACGTCGTCCTCAAGGTGCCGCGCATCCGCGTCTACGGCATGATGGCGCAGTCGGTGGCCACCGTCTGGTCCACTCGCGCGCTCGCCCGCAAGGCGCGCCAGCTCCGGGAGCGTATCCAGCTATGATCCAGGTCCTCCAGGTGGACGCCTTCACCGAGCGCCCGTTCGCGGGCAATCCCGCGGCCGTGGTCCTCGACGCCGACGGCCTCTCCGACGCGCAGATGCAGTCGATCGCCTCCGAGATGCGGGTGGCCGGCACCGCCTTCCTCTTCCCCGCCGGCCGTCCCGACTGCCAATGGCGCCTGCGCTGGTTCACGCCCACCCGGGAGATCGCCTATTCGGGCCACACCACGCTGGCCGCCGTCCACGCTCTCCTCGAGGCGGGGCGTCTCCGCGACGACCACGCCTTTTTCGACACGCTCAGCGGACCGCTCAAGGTGAGCGTGGTGTCGGGCCAGTCGCGCCGGCTCATCTGGCTCGAGCCGAGGGTGCCGGAGCTTCATCCGTTCACGGGCCAGCTCGCCCACCTGCGCGAGGCGCTCGGGCTCTCCACCGCCGCGGGATGGGCCCACGCCGTCACCACGCCCGATCACGATCTGCTCGTGCCCGTGGCGGGCCTCGACGTGCTGACCTCGCTGCGGCCGAACCTGCAGGCCCTCGGCGAGGTGGCGACCCACGCCGGCCTGCGCGGCATCTGCCTCATCTCGCGCGAAGCGCTGGACGCAGACTCCGCGACGCACAGTCGCTTCTTCGCTCCGCACTTCGGCATACCCGAGGACATCGTGACGGGATCCGTCCACTCCCCGATCGGCGTATGGCTCTTCAAGGCCGGGCTGCTTCACGCCGACGGCGCCCTCGTCGCCTTCACCGCCGAGCAGGGAGACAGCCTGGGGCGGCCGGGCCGGCTTCGAGTAGAGCTCCAGCTGCAGGACGGCGCGGTGGCGCGCGTCCGGGTGGGCGGCTCGGCGGTCACCGTACTCGAGGGCAGCATCGCCGTCCCCGACGCGTGAAGTTTCTCGGCGTCGACCTCGCGTGGAAGGACGGCAATCCCTCCGGTGTCGCCTTGCTCGCGGGTGCGGGCTTTCCTCTGCACCTGCGCGAGATGCCCCACACGCACGGGCGGCATCATGACGTGCTGGAGTGGATCGACCGCCACGTGGCGCGTCACCAGGCCTCCGTGGGCATCGACGCGCCCCTCCTCGGGCTCGGGGGCGGCCGGCGGGCCGGCGACAACGAGGTCTCGAGCGCCTTCGGGCGCTTCCACGCCTCGACGCACAGCCCTCCCCGCTACCCTGGACTCGAGGCCTTCACGCGCGCCCTCCTCGTCGCGTACCCCTCGACGCCTTCGGACCTGGGTGGTCCCCGCCCGACGACGCCCGGCCATACGCGAGGTCTATCCGAACGCGCTACAGGTCCTGCTCTTCGGGCTCGACCAGGCGCCCGGTCGCACCATCGTGAAGTACAAGCGGCAGCGCTTCCCGGGTAAGCGCGCGTGGGTCGAGAAGGGATTGCGCCCCTTCATCGACCGGTGCGCCGAGGCCATCGGCGATCGCTACGTGGTCACCCAGGGCACGGCGTGGCGGGATCTCATCGCCGAGCGGCCGCGTGCGTCCATGTCGGGGCCCGAGCTCAAGAACATCGAGGACCGGTGGGACGCCGTCCTGTGCGCCGTCGGAGCCGCTCTGGAATTCCTCAGGCCGGGCTCCATGCGCTTCTATCCCGACACGCCCGAAGGATGGCGTGGCGGCTACATCTTCGCTCCCACTCTCCCCGTCACGCCCGCCCTATGGCGATGAGGCGCGGGTAGTGGAGCAGTGCCTCCTGCCATTTGCCCTGCCGGGCGAGGCGATGCCCCAGTTGTTCTGGGCGTGGAAGGTGGTCAGTCTCCCACGGGCAGAGTCAGCAAGGCGCTGGGGTCGATGCGGGCGCGGCGGAGCTGGGCCGCCCAGTGAAGATGCGGACCGGTGGCGCGGCCCGTGCTGCCCACCGCCCCGATGATCGCGCCCCGCTCGACGAGATTTCCTCGCCGACGTCCACCCGCTGAAGGTGCATGTAGAGAGTGTAGAGGCCTTCGCCATGGTCGAGGGCCACCAGCCGGCCTCCGAAGAAGTAGTTGGCCACGAGAGCAACCCGTCCGCGATTCGAGGCGACGACCGGCGTCCCCGCCGGCGCGGCGAAGTCCACGCCGGAGTGGGGCGAGCGGGGCTGGCCGTTGATGATGCGCCGGAATCCGAAGCCTTCCGGCTTCACCGTGGAGGCGATGGGCCTGGTGAAGCGGCCCTGCCAGAGACGGGCGGCGCTGATGGTGTCGTAGAGGGCGCGAAGCCTCGTCGCCTCCGCCTCGGCGCGGCTCTCGTCCGTCGGGGAGAGATCGACCATGGACTTGGGCAGGGTGAGGCGCTGGACGGGAAACTTTCGCGACTTGACGGTGATCACGCCGGAGGCCTTGTGCGGGGATCCCGCGCCGTCCACGAAGCCGACGTGCCAGGGCGTCCGGCCGGGCTTCGCCTCGAGATCCACGCCGATGAGCGCGGCGTATCCGTCGGCGTAGGGGAAGAAGAAGAGCGGCCGGTCGGCCACGCTGCCGTCCATCTCGGGAGCGGTGGCGGCCCCGTGACGACGATGAGGGCCACGTCACCCTGCCGCACCGCCGTGGGCTTCACCGTCACCTTGAACGCCGCGGCCGGCGGAGCCACCGCGAGCACGATGAACGCCGCCGCCAGCGCGCTCGCGAGAGCGGTCATGCCGCGATTGTACGCGCCGCCCACCACAGCCAGAAGAATCCTCGCGCGCACCTCACCGGCGATGCGCAGGGCGAGCGGAGCCGGGAACGGGCGGCGAGGGGACGGCTAGGAGGATTCAGGGCGCTGCTGGCGCAGGAACTGCTCGATCTCCGCCACGATGTCCGCGGAAGGCGGGAGCTCGTCACCGGTGGTGGCCGCCGGCGCGGGATCCGCCTCTTCCTCGTCGGGCGGCCGTCCTTCGAGCTTGCGCACGTACTCGGCGATCTTCGGATTCTGTCCCACCACATCGTCGAGGTTGCGCTCGAACTGCTGCGTCGCCTCGATGAGGTCCGAGAGGTCGGCCTCCGCGCCGAGGAGCGAGAGTACCCGCCGCACGAGGGCCAGCGCCGCCTTGGGATTTTCCACTCCCGACACGTAGTGAGGCACGTTCGCCCAGAGGCTCGCCGTCGGCACCCCCGCTTCCCGGCAGGTCACGTTCAGGACACCGACGATGCCCGTCGGCCCTTCGTAGCGGGACGAGCGGATGCCGAGCTTGGTGGCGAGGGCGGGATCCTGGGTGCCACCCACCAGTCTCACCGGCCGGGTGTGCGGCACTTCGGCGAGGAGGGCCCCGAGGGTGAGGACGAGGGAGGCCTTGACGCGCCGGGCGAGATCGAGAACCGCTCCGCAATAGGTGCGCCAGCGGAGGTGTGGCTCGGTGGCCACCCCGACGATGAGATCGCGGTCGAGGGCGGCATTCCGGGAGAAGGAGAAGTCGGTCGACGGCCACACGATCTCCCGCTCACTTCGTGAGCCCGCCTTGAAGCGCACATGAGGCCGGGACAGGCCGAAGTGGTAAAACTCTTCCGGGTCGATGGTGGCGAGAGGCTCCGACGGCCAGATCTGGCCAAGGTAGCGGGCGGCCGTGGTGGCGGACTCCGCGGCGTCGTTCCAGCCAGAAAAGGCAAGAATCAGAACGGGTTGGCGAAGCCCGCTCGGCTCCTCGAAAATGGTCAACGGGTCATTCGAGGCCATGGGAAGCGTCCTGGGGGAGGATGCCTGAGGGTATGCGCCCTGCAAGGCAAAAGAATCCGGCCGAAACAAGAGGTTGACTCTGCGCGCGAGGGTTCCGTATCATGGTGCGCGCTGAAGTGCCCTGCTATCCCACGTCATCACAGGAGGTTAAGGTTATGCGTTCCAAGATCGCGACGGTTGCGGCGCTCATCGGTGTCGCTTTCCTGTCCGGCGCTTGTGCGACGTCTGAGCAGTGGGCGGAATGGCGTGCCCACACGACGCACTTCGCCTCCGGTGACCACGGCATGTTCTCCCTCTCCAATAATATGGACGGGAAGAACGCGAGGGTCACTCGACTCGACGTGGAGAATTCCCGACTCAGAACTGGTGGGGCAAGACCATCACGGTGGAGCCCGGTCAGGTCATCCAGAACTAGGAGCGCTTGACTGACATGTCTCGTCGCAAAATCGCCACGGCACTGGCCGTGGCGATTGTCTCCATGGCGGTGACGCTCGCTGACGCGGGCCCGGCCGACTACGTCATGCCCGTGGAGAAGCACACCACGCCCAAGGGCAAGCCCTCGCCGCCAAGTACCGGCCTCAGCTCCTTCAGTTCTCCGATTACGTCTACCACTGCCTGCCCTACCTCGAGATCCGCAACGGTCTCGGGTTCAAGCGTGTACCGAAGGAGCAGGCCGACGATCGCTTACGCCGCGGTCTGGGTGAGGGCGGAGCAGGCCCCTGATCCTACCTTCGCCGCCCTTCCCATCGAGCGCCAGGCCTCGGCCATGTTCTCCCGCTACGCCGTTCCCATGCTGAGCCGCCTCGCCGCGCTGCCCGGTCTCGAGTCCGACCCCGACGTCTACGGCTTCTCGGTGGCCGTGGAGTGGGTCAAGCCGGGCAGCGATCCGAACCGGCCCACCATGGAGATCCTCGCCATGTTTGCCGACAAGGCGAGCACCAAGGCCTTCCTGGGCAAGAAGCTTCCCTCCGCCGAGTACGTGCAGGGCATGAAGCTCAAGTTCTTCGATGGCGACAAGGAAGTCGGCCGGATCCCCATCGAGATCTGGGACGACAACTTCGTGGGCACGTACAAGGTCCCGGGCTACGAATTGGAGAAGGGCAAGGTCTGCTCCTAGGGCCCGGGCCACGCCCACCCTCGCCGCCCCAGTTGTTTGACAGGTTCCGCAGCCTCCGATAGCATGGCTGCGAGGTCCTCTTCATGAAATTCCCCGTGAAACAGAAGACCCAATTCTCGCTCGCCTATCTGCTCATCGCCGTGCTCGTGCTTTCCCTCGTCCAGAGCTGGCTCCTCGCGCCCCGCACGGTCGAGATCCCCATGAGCAAGTTCATGACCCTCCTCCGCGAGGACAAGGTCGAGCGCCTGTCCATCACGGACCGGGAGATCCGCGGCATCCTCAAGCCCGGCGCCCTCCCCGCCCCCAGCCGAGCCCGGGCGACAAGGTACGGAGCCTGGTGGGCGCCGATCAGCAGGTCACGTCGTTCACGACCACGCGCATTCCCGGCATCGACGACAGCGCGCTCGTCAAGGAGTTCGAGCAGCACAAGGTCGAGTTCTCGGGGCGCGTGGAGAGCACGTTCTGGCGTGACTTCCTGTTCGGGTGGATCGTGCCTCTCGCCCTCATGATCGGGCTCTGGATGTTCGTGATGCGGCGGATGGGCGGCGGTCCCACCCAGGCCCTCTCCTTCGGCCGCTCCAAGGCCAAGATCTACGACCGCAAGGAGCTCAAGACCACCTTCGCGGACGTGGCGGGGGTGGAAGAGGCCAAGGCCGAGCTGATGGAGGTCGTGGACTTCCTCAAGAACCCCAAGAAGTACCAGCGCCTGGGCGGCCGCATCCCCAAGGGCGTGCTCCTCGTGGGCCCTCCGGGCACGGGCAAGACCCTGCTCGCCCGCGCGGTGGCCGGGGAAGCCGACGTGCCCTTCTTCTTCCTCTCCGGCTCCGAGTTCGTGGAGATGTTCGTGGGCGTGGGCGCCTCGCGGGTGCGCGACCTGTTCGAGCAGGCCAAGGAGAAGGCGCCCTGCATCGTCTTCATCGACGAGCTCGACGCCATCGGGAAGAGCCGGGCGGGCGCCTCGGGCTTCGCGGGCGGCCACGACGAGCGCGAGCAGACCCTCAATCAGCTCCTCGCGGAGATGGACGGCTTCGACTCCTCCAAGGGCGTGATCATCATGGCCGCCACCAATCGCCCCGAGGTGCTCGACGCGGCCCTTCTCCGCGCGGGACGCTTCGACCGCCAGGTGGTGGTGGACAAGCCCGACGTGAAGGGGCGCGAGGCCATCCTCCAGGTGCATGCGCGCAACGTCATCCTCGCTCCCGGCGTGGACCTCCGCGTGCTCGCCGCCCGCACCCCGGGCATGGCGGGCGCCGACCTCGCCAATATCATCAACGAAGCGGCGCTCCTCGCCGCCCGCAAGGGCAAGGACGCCGTGGACATGGCCGACCTCGACGAAGCGATCGACCGCGTCATCGGCGGGCTCGAGCGCAAGAGCCGGGTCCTCTCCGAGAAGGAGCGCGACATCGTGGCCCATCACGAGATCGGGCACGCGCTCGTCGCCTCCTCCCTGCCCGGGGCCGATCCCGTGCACAAGGTGACCATCATCCCGCGCGGGGTGGGCGCGCTCGGCGCCACCTACCAGCTGCCCCTGGAGGACCGCTATCTCCTCACCCGCAGCGAGCTCGAGGACCGGATCGCCGTGCTCCTCGGGGGACGGGCGGCCGAGGAAGTGGTCTACGGTGAGATCTCCACGGGGGCCCACAACGACCTCGAGCGCAGCACGGAGATGGCGCGGCTCATGGTCATGCAGTACGGAATGTCGGAGACGCTCGGTCCCATGACGTTCGGGGGCGGACAGCAGGCCCTCTTCCTCAAGGGCGCGGGCATCACGCAGGAGCGCGAGTTCAGCGACGAGACGGCGCGGGTCATCGACGCGGAGACGCGCGCCATCGTCGACAAGATCTACGACCGGGTACGCGGCTTGATCACGGACCGCAAGCCCGTGCTGCTCAGCGCGGCCGCGGAGCTCAAGGCGAAGGAGACACTCGAAGGTGACCGCCTGCGCCGATTGCTGGCCGGCGATCCGGCGGAGGAGACGCGATGATTCTCGTCAAGCGTGGAACCCTGGCCATCATGCTCGTGATCGCGGCCGCCCTCGGAGTGGGGCTGGGCTCGTGGGGCGCCAGCGCGGTGGATCCTCGTGAAGCCTCCCGTGGCGCCTCCCCAGCAGCCGACCACCGCTCCCCTGCAGGCTACCCCGCTTCAGCCCGAGGTCCAGGCGCCCGTGGTGCCTGCGGCCATGCCCGTGGCGTCGGGCAGCTTCGCCAAGGTCGCGGAGGCGGTCGGCCCGGCCGTGGTCAACATCAATACCTTCTCGCGCGGAGGCGGAGGGCGGACACCCGTCGAGGAGTTCTTCGGCGACGAGTTCCTCCGCCGCTTCTTCGGCGGCGAGCCGGAGCGCCAGCAGCAGCAGCGAAGCCTGGGCTCGGGTGTCATCGTGGATCCGTCCGGTATCGCCCTCACCAACGCCCATGTCGTGGAGCGGGCCACCGATATCGAGGTGGTGACGGCGGAGGGCAAGAAGCACAAGGCAAAGATCGTCGGCCTCGACAAGCGCACCGATCTGGCCGTGCTCAGGCTGCAAGGCGGGGGTCCCTATCCCTCGGCCGTCCTCGGCGACTCGGACAAGGTCCGGGTAGGCGACTGGGTGCTCGCCATCGGCTCGCCCTTCGGCCTCCAGCAAACGGTGACGGCGGGAATCATCAGCGCGAAGGGACGCTCCATCGGCCAGGGGCCCTTCGACGATTTCCTCCAGACGGATGCCGCGATCAACCCCGGCAACTCCGGCGGGCCGCTCGTCAACATGTCGGGTGAGGTCGTGGGCATCAACAGCGCCATCCTCTCCCGCTCCGGAGGCAATGTCGGCATCGGCTTCTCCATCCCCTCGAACATGGCCAAGCGCATCTACACCGAGCTCGCCACCAAGGGGAAGATCACGCGCGGCTGGCTGGGCGTGTCGATCCAGGAGCTGACGCCCGAGCTCGCCAAGGGCTTCGGCCTCAAGGAGCCCCGGGGCGTGCTCATCGCCGATGTGGTCAAGGACAGCCCCGCAGACCGGGCCGGTCTCACCTCGGGTGACGTGCTCATCGAGTTCGACAGCAAGAAGGTGGACACGCCGCAGGACCTGCAGAAGATCGTGGCCGCCACCGCTCCCGGCAAGGGCGTACCCGTGAAGGTGTGGCGGGAGAAGGGGGAGAAGACGCTCGAGATCAAGCTGGGCGAGACCCCCGAAGAGACCGCCATGGCCGAGCCCGCGCCAAGAGGCAAGAGCCTCCTCGGACTCGACACGCGGCCAATCACCCCGGACATCCAGCGGCAGCTCAACCTTCGCACCACGGACGGCGTGATCGTGGCGCGGGTGGAAGAAGAGAGCGCGGCGGCCGAGGCGGGGCTGCAGCGGGGCGACGTGGTGCGCGAGGTGAACCGGCAGCGCATCCGGTCCATGCAGGACTTCGAGCGCGCCACCCAGGGCATCAAGCCGGGTGACCGGGTGACCATGCTGCTCCAGCGCGGGCCCCAGCCCCTGTACGTAGCCTTCACGGTCGCGAAGGGATGAGCGCCGGACGCGGCGAATTCCTCTCGACGTCGTCCATCACCGTCAACTTCCTCGCGCCCTGACGGAAGGGCCGGTGCTCGGGGAGGGCGCGGTGACGCGCAAGGGACGCTCGACGGTATTCCTGGAAGCCGCGCTCCGCTCGTCCGCGGGCACGGAGTACGCGCGCTCCTCCTCCGTGGGAGCCATTCGCCGCCCCACCCCGAAGTAGCCCCACCGCAGGCCCTCTGCCGGCAGCTTCCGATCCGTCTGCTACACTTACGTTGAGCGGGTAGTCGGAGACGACCTTCCCGCCGCCACCCAACGACATGGATTACAAGGACTATTACAAGATCCTCGGCGTGCCCAAGACGGCCGACGACAAGGCGATCAAGACCGCCTACCGGAGGCTGGCGCGCAAGCACCACCCGGACGTGGCCAAGGGCAAGGAATCCGCGGCCCGCTTCCAGGAGGTCGCGGAGGCCTACGAGGTCCTCAGCGACGCGGAAAGCGCAAGCGCTACGACACGCTGGGGCCCGACTGGCAGCGCTATGCCGAGGCCGGCGCGGGCGGTCGCGGGTCGTCCGACGGCTCGCCGTTCGGGCACGGTGAAGTCCGGTTCGAGGGCGGAGGCGAGGGCTTCTCCGACTTCTTCCGCACCATCTTCGGAGACCTCGGCGGTGGCGGGCGGCGCTCGCGCGGCGGCTTCCGCGAAGCGGAATTCGTGGATCTCGGCGACCTCGGCGGAGGCTGTCGGCTCCGACCGGGGCGGCGATGTCGAGACGGCCATCGAGCTCACGCTCGAGGACGCCTTCCACCGGCGTCAGCCGGACCATCTCCCTCGAGTTGGACGAGCCGTGCCCGACCTGCGGCGGCGCGGGCCATGTCAACCGCAAGCCGTGCCCGCAATGCCACGGCGGCGGCTGGGCCAAGGGGCGACGGAACCTCGAGGTCAAGATCCCCGCCGGCGTGGACACGGGCTCGCGCATGCGCGTGGCCGGCGAAGGGCTCGGCGGCAGCGGTCGCGGCGGGCGCGGCGACATCTATCTCAAGATCACCGTGCGGCCTGATCCGCGCTTCGAGCGCCAGGGCGACGATCTCTACGTGACGCTGCCGGTGGCCGGCCCACGACGCGGCGCTGGGCACGGAGATCCTCGGTGCCGACGCTCAAGGGCCAGGTCTCGATGAAGATCCCGCCCGAGACATCGGGAGCGGCGGACCTTCCGGCTCCCCGGCTACGGCATGCCGCATCTCAAGGGCGGCGGAGCGGGCGACGAGTTCGTGCGGGTGCAGCTGACCATCCCCTCCGGCCTGAGCCCGAGGGAGCGCGAGCTCTACCAGGAGCTCAAGAATCTGAGAACAGAGGGGACGCGATGAAGTTCGACAAGTTCACCGTGAAAGCGCAGGAGGCCGTCCAGGCCGCGCAGTCGCTCGCCGATCGAGGGCAGCCATCAGGCCATCGAGCCCGAGCACCTGCTCGCTGGCGCTGCTCCAGCAGCAGGAAGGCGTGGTGGGTCCGCTCCTCGGCAAGCTCGGCGCGCGCCCGGAGATGCTCGCTCGGGAGGTCCAGGCCGCGCTCGACAAGCTGCCCAAGGTCAAGGGCGGCGGACGGCAGTACGCCTCGGAGCGCCTCGAAGCCGCGCTCAACCGCGCGTGGGACGAGGCGCAGCGCCTGAAGGACGAGTACTGCTCGACCGAGCACCTGCTCATCGGCATCGCCCAGGACAAGTCGGGCGCGGCGGGACGCATCCTCGCCAAGGCCGGCGTGACGCCGGAGGCGATCTACAAGGCGCCTGGTGGACGTGCGCGGCTCCCAGCGCGTGACCGACGCCAACCCCGAGGAGAAGTACCAGGCCCTCCAGCGCTACGCCAAGGACCTGACCGATCTGGCGCGCAAGGGCAAGCTCGATCCCGGTCATCGGGCGGGACGAGGAGATCCGCCGCGTCGTCCAGGTGCTCTCCCGGCGGACCAAGAACAACCCCGTGCTCATCGGCGAGCCCGGCGTCGGCAAGACCGCCATCGTCGAGGGCCTCGCCCAGCGCATCGTGGGCGGCGACGTGCCGGAAGGGCTCAAGGGCAAGCGCCTGCTCGCCATCGACATCGGGGCCATGGTGGCGGGCTCCAAGTACCGCGGCGAGTTCGAGGACCGCCTGAAGGCCGTCCTGCGCGAGATCACCGAGAGCGAAGGGGAGATCATCTGCTTCATCGACGAGCTGCACACGCTGGTCGGCGCGGGCGCGGCGGAGGGCGCGGTGGACGCGGCCAACATGCTCAAGCCCGCCCTGGCCCGCGGCGAGCTCCGCTGCGTGGGCGCGACCACGCTCGACGAGTACCGCAAGCACATCGAGAAGGACCCCGCGCTCGAGCGCCGCTTCCAGCCCGTGCATGGTCAAGGAGCCGTCGGTGGAGGACACCATCGCGATCCTCCGCGGCCTCAAGGAGAAGTACGAGGTCCACCACAAGGTCAAGATCAAGGACGCGGCGCTGGTGGCGGCGGCCGTGCTCTCGCACCGCTACATCGCCGACCGCTTCCTGCCCGACAAGGCCATCGACCTGATCGACGAGGCCTCGTCGCGACTCCGCATCGAGATCGACTCCGCTGCCCGCCGAGATCGACGAGATCGAGCGGCGCATGATGCAGCTCGGCATCGAGCGGGTCTCGGTGGCCCGCGAGTCCGACGCGGTCTCCAAGGAGCGCCTGGCCCGGCTCGACGCCGAGCTGGCCGAGCTTAAGACCAAGTCCGAGGCACTCCGGAAGCACTGGCAGGCGGAGAAGGCCGCCATCATGGCCATCGGCAAGATCAAGGAAGAGACGGAGGCCGCACGCGGCGGCCATCGAGGACGCCAAGCGCCGCGGCGATCTCGAGAAGGCCTCCAAGCTCCAGTACGGCACGCTGATCGAGCTGGACCGCAAGCTCGAGGCCGAGAACGCGAAGCTCGCGGAGCTGCAGAAGAGCCAGCGCATGCTGAAGGAAGAAGTCGACGAAGAGGACGTCGCCGAGACGGTCGCCAAGTGGACGGGCATCCCGGTGACCCGCCTCCTGGAGGCCGAGGTGCAGAAGCTCGTCCAGATGGAAGAGCGGCTGACCCGCCGCGTAGTCGGGCAAGCCGAAGCCATCGTGGCCGTGGCCAATGCCGTGCGCCGCGCGCGCTCCGGGCTCTCGGACCCCAACCGCCCCATCGGCTCCTTCCTGTTCCTCGGCCCCACGGGCGTGGGCAAGACCGAGCTGGCGCGGGCGCTCGCGGAGTTCCTCTTCGACGACGAGCGCGCCATGATCCGCATCGACATGTCCGAGTACATGGAGAAGCACACGGTGTCGCGGCTCATCGGCGCCCCGCCCGGCTACGTCGGCTACGACGAGGGCGGCCAGCTCACCGAGGCGGTGCGGCGGCGCCCGTACTCCGTCGTGCTCTTCGACGAGATCGAGAAGGCGCACGGCGACGTGTTCAACGTGCTGCTGCAGCTCCTCGACGACGGCCGCCTCACCGACGGCCAGGGCCGCACGGTGGACTTCCGGAACACCGTGATCATCATGACCTCGAACCTCGGCAGCCACCTCTTCCGCGAGGAGCAGGATGCCAAGCGCCTGCGCGCGGAGATCATGGATGTGCTCCGGCAGTCGCTGCGGCCGGAGTTCCTGAACCGCATCGACGAGATCGTGGTCTTCAAGGCGCTCGGCCGCGAGGAGATCGGCCGGATCGTCAAGATCCAGATCGCCCATCTGATGAAGCGCCTCGCCGACAAGCGGATCACGCTCACGCTGACCCCGGCGGCCGAGGAGCTGCTCGCCCGCGAAGGCTACGACCCGGTCTACGGCGCGCGGCCGCTCAAGCGCACCATCCAGCGGCTTGATCCAGGATCCGCTCGCGCTCAAGCTCCTCGAGGGCGACTTCAAGGACGGCGACACCGTGGTGGCCGACGCGAAGGACGGCGAGATGGTCTTCTTTCGCAAGCAGGCCGGCGCGCTGACGAATCCAACCGCAGCCCCCCGCATCCCAACGGGAAACGAGCGAGGAGGATTCGTGAGCGAGACCCGGAAGCCGCTTTCTACTACGGCTGGATCATGCTGGCCGCGGTGGTCTTCGTGATGCTGGCCGGCTCGGGCATCCGCGCCGTGTTCGGCGTGTTCATCAAGCTCCATCGAAGCGGAGTTCGGCTGGAGCCGGGCCCAGGCTCGCCAGGCGCGGCCGCTCTGCTCGCTCTTCGTGCTCGGCGCCGTCGGGCTACATGGTCGGCTGGCTCGCCGACGTGTGGGGTCCCCGGCGCGTCATGCTCTCGCCACCGCAATCCTTCGGCGCGGGCACCGTGCTGGTCGTCCTCTTCGTCGGTCACCTCCGGCGGTTCTACATCCAGCGCGGGCCTGCTCATGGCGATCGGGCGCGGGCGGATTGGGCGGCTGGCGACCTCAGCTCCACCGTCGCCGCGCGATGGTTCGTGGCGCGCCGCGGACTCATCCCGGGCATCCTGGCGGCGCCATGTCCTGGCCCGGGCGAGATGCTCATCGTCCCTGATGGCCATGGTGATCATCCGGCTCTACGGCTGGCGGGCATCCTTTCTTTGGCTCGGCGTCGGCGTCTCCCCGATCCTGGCGCTACCCCTGAATCCTGGCGTTCGTGCGTGACGACCCGGCTGGCAAGGGGTTGAAGGCCGCACGGAGCCGGCACGGCCGCCGGGGCGGCCTTCGGCGGGGTGAAGGACGAGCGGCGCGTGCCCGTGTCCTTCGGAAGCCATGGGGGTGCCGGCCTTCTGGCTCCCTCGCCGTCACCTTCTTCGTGTGCGGCTACACGTCCAACGGCCTCGTGCTGACCCACCTCGTGCCCCACGCCGCCGAGCACTGGCTTCTCGGAAATGCACGCGGCGCAGGCGGCTCGGCCTCATGGGCGCGATGAACATCGTGGGCACGGTCGCGTCGGGCTGGATCTGCGACCGCTTCGGGCGAAGGGCCGCTCGCCTTTACTATGGGGTCCGGGGGCTCTCGCTGATCTTCCTCCTCTACGTCTGGAACGTGCCGTCGCTCCACGTATTCGCGGCCATTTTCGGGCTCAACTACATCTCCACGGTGCCGCCCACCACGACGCTGACCGCGAACATCTTCGGCCGGCTCTCCGTGGGCGCGCTCTCCGGCTGGATCTTCTTCTCTCACCAGGTCGGATCGGCCATCGGCGCTTGGGCAGGCGGGGCCATCTTCGACGCCACCGGCTCCTACGCCTGGGCGTTCCTGTCGGCGGCGGTGCTCGCCTTCATCGCCTCCGGCCTTTCGCCTCCTGATCAAGGAAGTGCCGATCAGCGCCCGCCCGAGCCCGCGCCCCGCCCCCGCGGCGCTCCGTCCCGGCCGGATAAGCAGCGACTCTCGCGAGACGTGACCGACATCGGCGAGCTCGAACGGCATCGCTACATGAGCCTCGCGACGTTCCGCCGCAGCGGGGCCGAGGTCGCTACGCCGGTCTGGTTCGCCGCGGCCGACGGAAGGCTGTACGTGTTCACGGCCGAGCAATCGGGCAAGGTCAAGCGGCTGCGTCATTCCTCGCGGGCGCGCGTCGCCCTCGGATGCGCGGGGGCGAGTCCGCGGCGGGTGGCGGAGGCCACCGCGCGCATCGTGACCGAGCCCCGTGCGATCGAGCGGGCGCGCGCGGCGCTCAGTCGAAATACGGTTGGCAGATGCGGGTGACCGACCTGTTCTCCCGGCTCACCGGCCGCATCAACCACCGCACCTGGCTCCGAAATCCAGCTCTAGCAGGCCGCCGATATAAGGGCCCATTGCGAGCTTGCGACACCCCCCTACGGCGAACCGCCTATCCCTTCAGATTCTTGTCGAAGAACGCCACGCACCGCTTCCAGGCGTCCTCCGCCGCTTCCTTCTTGTAGACCTGCGGCCGGTCGTCGGAGAAGAACGCGTGCGGCGCCCCCGGATACAGGATGAACTCCGCGGCGACGCCCCGCTTCTTGAGCTCCGCCTCGAACCGCTTGACGTCGTCCGCCGGGATGCCCGGGTCCGCCTCGCCGTAGAGTCCCAGCACGGGCGCCTTGATCTTGTCCGCGAGGCTGAAGGCGTCCACGCCCGGGTGCGTCGGAGATACGTGCGCTTGAGGTGACCGTACCACGGAGCAGCGGCCGCGACGCCCGGGTACTCCGCGGCGAAGTGGAGCGTCAGGGCCCCCGCCGCAGAATCCCGTCACACCCAGCCGGTCCGCCCGCGCCCACGGCTGCTGCTTGGCGTAGTCGGCCGCGGCGCGGATGTCGCCGAGGTACTGGGCGCGGGTGACCTTCCCCGAGATCTGGCCCATCTCCTGAAGTTCTTCCTGCATGCCGCCCTCCCGGTGGTAGAGCTCGGGCGCGATCGCGTAGTAGCCGGCCTGCGCGAACCGGCGCACGACGTCCTTGTTCTGCTCGCTGTTGCCCGTGAAGCCGGAGATCACGACGACGATCGGGTATCGTCCGGTCTTCTCGGGGCGGGCGTCGTAGGCCGGGATGGCCGGTGCCGCCGACCTGCAGCTGGATGTCCCGGGCGACGATGCCCGCTGGTGTCGGTCACGATGGCCTGGGCCATCGAGATCCCGGGGGTCAGGACCCCGCCTACGGTGGTAAAGGCCCCGAATTTCAAGACTTCTCTGCGCGACAAGTGGATTGTGCTGGGGGTTGTGCATGGGATCTCCCTTTCGTGGCTGGTTCGGCTGGATAACTTCCCTTGCAGAAGCGTCCGCCGGGAGTTCTACAGTAGACAGAACCACCAATGAAGCTCCCCGGTTTCGTGTCCAGGGCGATGAGCCTCCGGGAGGCCGCCGCGGTCATCTTCGTCCTGGTGGCCCTGCTGCCGCTGCTGCTCTTCGTCGCCTTCCTCTCGGTCTCGGAGGCTCATCACCAGGACGGAGGCCCAGCTCGCGGCCTTCATGGCCCTCGTCATCGCCTGCCTGGGATTTGTCATCTTCCGGCCGGATGATCGACCAGATCACCCGGCTGGCGGCCAACGTGAGGGCGCCGATCTCCGGCGGACCAGGAGGTGCCGGATGCACGCGAGGCGGCGGCGCCAGTGCCGGGCCTCGGCCAGGTCGCCGAGATCGGCCAGCTGGCGAGCGCCTTCCACCAGATGCTGGAGGACCTCCGGGCCTCCACGCAGCGGCTCGAGGACCTGGTCTTCAAGCTGGGCACGCTCAACGAGCTGGTCGAGATGTCCACCCGCATCCCGGAAGATCCAGGATCTGCTGGCCTCAGTCCTCCAGAGCACGATGCGTGCCGTCCACGCCAACATCGGCCCGATCATGCTGCTCGATCAGCAGCGCGGAAGACTCTGCGCATTGCTGCGTCCCGGAGGGCTGCCCGGCGAGATCCACGACGCAGGCCGAGGTGCGGCTGGGGAGGGCGTGGCGGGTAAAGTCGCCGAGCTGGGCGACGCCGTCATCGTGGACGACATCGAGAAGGACGCGCGCTTCGCCAAGATCAACGACCCCAAGTACGGCACGGGCTCCTTCATCTGCATGCCCGTGCGCGTGGGCGACCGCATCATCGGCGTGATCAATCTCGCCAAGAAGGAAGACGCCAGCACCACGCCGCCCACGCCGCGGCCGTTCAGCCCGACGGATTTCCAATTCTCGACCGCTCTCCTCACTTATATCGGCTACGCGGTGGACAATGCGCGCCTGCTCCAGGAAGCGCAGGAGTCGGCGGCCCAGGTGCAGGTCGTTGTGGACGATCTGCGGGCGACCCAGGCCCAGCTCGTGCGCGGGGAGACCCTCTGCCGCCATCGGCAAGCTCGCCTCGGGCATGGCCCACCACTTGAACAATCTCTTCGCGGTCATCCTCGGCCGGCTCGAGACCCTGCTCGCCAAGGTCGCGGAGCCGGAGGCGCGCCGCTATCTCGAAATCGTCCAGCGGGCCGCGCTGGATGGCGCCGAGGTGGTACGCCGCGTCCAGCGCTTCAGCCGCGTGCAGCCGGTCTCCCGCACCATTCCGGTGGATCTCAACCAGCTGGCGCAGGAGGTGCTCGAGCTGACGCGCGGCCGCGCTGGCACAACGAAGCCCTGCTGCGTCAGATCCGCATCGACCACGGCCCTTGACCTCGGCAAGCATCCGGCGCGTGGCCGGGGAGTACGCGCCACTGCGTGAAGTCCTGTTGAACCTCGTGCTCAATGCCATCGACGCGATGCCGGACGGCGGGCGGCTCGGCGTAAAAACATGGACCGACATCGAGGGCGTCCACTGCGACGTGTCGGACACCGGCGGGGGAATGTCAGAGGAGGTGCGGCAGCGGGCACTCGACCCGTTCTTCACGACCAAGGGCCCCAAAAGCACGGGGCTGGGGCTCTCGGTCACGTATGGAATCATCCAGCGCCACAACGGAAAGATCGAGATCGACAGCGCCTCGGGACGTGGGACCACCGGTGCACATCACCCTGCCGGCCGTCAATGGCCGTCAATGCGGCCGTCCCTGCTCCCAGCCGCCCGGTGACGGCGCCGCTGCTGTTACCGGCCGCAGCTGCGCGTGCTCTCGTGGACGACGAGCATCGAGGTCCGCGCGGCGCTCGCCGACATGCTCGGCACCTCGCGGCCACACGGCCTTTCAGACGGCGGGGGGCAAGGAAGCGCTGGCCTGGCTCGAGGCCGGGCAGCCGGTCGATCTCGTGCTGACCGACCTCGGCATGCCGGGGATGACGGGGCGGACGTGGCGCGCGCGGTTCGGGCGCGCTGGCCGCAGCTGCGGATCGGACTCATGACGGGCTGGGACGAAAGCGAGGGTCTGGTCAGCGAGACGAGCGCGATCGTTCGATTTCGTCATCGCCAAGCCGTTCAACCTGCAAGCGCTGCTGTCAGCCTACGCCGCGAGCCCAAGAGCCGCCGCCTAGCCCACCCCGCACCCTCTCTCTCCGAGGAGAGGAGCCATTCGACTCACCAGCCTATCGCGTGGGCCCCGCGGCGTGGATCGGCTCCGCGCCATCAGGATACCGTCGGCGCGGGCGACCACGCAGCACACGCCCCCGCGCGCCAGTCCCACTCCGGCCACTCGGCCACGTGGTGGCCCGAGTGCCGCCAGCGCGGCGCGCGTCTCGACGCTCAGTCGCGACTCGGCCTCGAGCAGGCCGGGCGCATGCGCGTGCGGCCAGAAGGAATCGGGAAGCTCCGCGTGGCGACGCGCGGCGCCTCGACCGCCTGCTGCGGCGCCATGCCGTGGGCCGTGATGTTGAGGAGCACCTGGAGCATGGCCTGCTGCTGCACGTCGCCGCCGGGCGTGCCGAAAGGCATGAACGCGCGGCCGTCGCGGAGCACCATGGCCGGCGCGGGCGTGAGCCGCGGCCGCTTGCCGGGGCCACCACGCTCGGGTGTCCCGGCGCGAGCCAGCCCTGCGAGCCCCGCGGCGAGACCACGCATCCCACGCCCGGGAATCACCGGCGAGTCCACGCCCGGGTCGCTCGGCGTCGCTGAGAAGGCGTTGCCCTCCGCGTCCACGACGGAGACATAGGACGTGTCGAGCGACGCCCCGGGCCGCAGCGTGACGGGGCCGCTGACGCCGTGGCCGCCGTTGGCGACGGCTCGAAGCGCCGTAGGGATCGCCCGCGGGCGGCAGGTCGGGCCAAGCCCGGTCCTCCCTGGATCAGCGCGCGGCGCGCCGCGGCGTACTCCTTCGACAAGAGCCCGTCCGCCGGCACCTTGACGTGGAGCGGATCGCCGTAATAGGCCTCGCGGTCGGCGAACGCGAGCTTCGGTCGCCTCGGCCAGGATGTGCAGCGCCCGCGGCGTGTTGTGGCCGAGCGCGCGCCAGTCGTAGCCCTCGATCAGGTTCAGCATCTGGAGCAGCACCGGCCCCTGGCACCAGAAGCCGCAGGCCGCGACCTCGTAGCTCGCCGAACGACGTCTTGAGCGCCGGGGCGACCTCGACGGAGAACTCGGCGAGGTCCTCGGCCGTCAAGAGGCCGCCTTCGCGCGCGTGGTACTCGGCGATGCGGCGGGCGATGTCGCCCTTGTAGAAGCGTCGCGGGCGGCGCGGATGGCGCCCGCGCGGCCCGCGCGCGCGCGCCTTGAGCTCCGCCGCGGCCATGGTCTTGATCGTCTGCGCGAGCTCGGCCTCGACCAGGAGATGCCCCGGCGGCGGCGCCTGGCCGTCCGTGAGGTAGAGCGCGGCCGACGTGGGGAACTTCCGGATCTTGTCGGCGGCGCGGCCGAACTGGTACGAGGAGAACGACGGACAGCGGGAAGCCGTGCTCCGCGCACTCCATCGCGGGCGCCGCCACCTCGGCGAAGCTCTTGGTGCCCCAGCGCTCGAGCGCCGCGCACCAGGCGTCGGCGAGGCCGGGACGACGGTGCGGAGCAGGCCCGCGGGGATCTGGCCACCGCAGCGCTTGCGTTGAAGAACTCGGCGGTCGCGCGCTTGCCGGATAGGGCCCGACACCCGACACCTCGAACGTCTCGCCGGTGCTGCGCGAGATGCACGAGGATGGGCGCCACGCCGGCGAAGCTGACCATGTCCGGGTGGACGACGCCCAGCATCATGCCTGCGGCGCACCCGGCGTCGATCGCGTTGCCGCCCGCTTCGAGGATCGCGCGCGGCCGCCTGCGCCGCGAGCGGGTGGCCGGCCGCCACCATCCAGCGGCGGCCCATCACCTGGTGCATCGGGCCCGCGGCCGGCGCAGCGCTGCACGTCTTTCTGCGAGGAGGCGGAGTCGAGGCTCATGCGGCGTATGGTAGCATAGCCGCATGTCTGCGCGATCCGCTGGTGGGCGTGACCACGTCGATCACCGTCGGACAGACTCCCGAGCGCGCCTACGTCAACTCGGCGTACCTCCACGCCGTCCAGCAGGCCGGGCGGCGTGCCCGTGCTCCTGCCCGCCCCAGCTCTCGAAGTCGTCCCTCGAGCGCCGCGTGCGCGGGCTCGACGCGCTCCTGCTCACGGGCGGCGGCGACGTCTGGACCCGCGCCGCCTTCGGCGAGGCGCCGCATCCCGACGCTCTACGACGGTCGCCGCCTGCGCGCGACGCGCTCGAGACGCAGGTGACGCTGATCGCGCTCGAGAAGAAGCGCCCTCTCTCGCGATCTGCCGCGGCGTCCAGGTGCTCAACGTCGCCCTCGGCGGCAGCCTCCACCAGGACGTGGCGACGGACCCGGGAACGGAGATTCAGCACAGCCAGAAGGAGGCGCGCGACCAGACGACCCACAAGGTCACGGTCGCGGCGGGCAGCCGCCTGTCGACGCGTGCTGGGCGGCGAGGACCTCGAGGTCAACAGCTTCCACCACCAGGTCATCAAGTCGCTCGGCCGCGGCCTCGTCCCGTCGCGTGGGCGCCCGATCAGGCTGATCGAAGGCGTCGAGCTCGACGACGACTCGCAGTTCGTGCTCGGCGTCCAGTGGCATCCCGAGCACCTCGTCGGCAATCCGAGCCCGCCCGCCGCCTCTTCTCCCGCCCTCGTCACCGCCCGCCCGCGCGTGAGCGCGCGGCGCGGCGCCCGGAGGACCTCCATGCCCAAGACGCCGCGGCACCGGACTCTTGATGCTGTGGACGGACGTCGACCCGGAGCACGAGGCGGAGTTCAACCGCTGGTACAACGAGGAGCACATCCACCACCTCCTCAAGGTGCCGGGCTTCCTCAGCGCCGGGCGCTACGAGGCGCTGTCGGGCGGGCCCGAAGTATTCTGGCGATGTACGAGCTCGAGGAGCCGAGCGTGCTGCGGACGCTCGGCCTTCCTCGACGCAAGGTGCGCTTCCGCCCGTCGCCGTGGCGCACCAAGGCCTCGGGCGGCCACGTCGGGCGCAACTACATCCTGCAGGCCTACCGCCAGATCCACCCGGCGCGCGACCAACCCCGGTCGAGCTGACCATGGGGCCGTCGCCGTATCTCCAGATGGGACGCATGGACATCCCGCGCCCAGGTGGAAGAGGAGTGGAACGCCCGGTACAACACCGTCTACGTTCCTGACTACCTCACGGTGCCCGGCGTCATGCGGGTGCGCGCGGTTCATGGTGGTCGAGGGCCAGCCGAAGTACCTGACGGTCTACGAGTTCGAGCGGCCGGACGTGCCGAAGAGCGAGGCGTGGAACGCAGGTCCGCGACCGGAATCCCGTGGACCCACCGGATCCGGCCCTTTCATGAAGCTCGACGCGGGCTCGCCCGCCGTCTTCCAAGCGCATCTACCCGATCCCGTCTAGCTTGCGCGGCTGACGGTAGGCGGGCGGTTCAGGTCGGCAGCGGGGCGCGGCCGGCTTCGCCACCCTACCCTGGCGTGGGCGCGGGATCTCGGGATGCGACACTTGAGCAGCCAGCGCCCGCTGCCCCGACGCCACCCGCCCGGTCTCGGTTCCCGAGCAGAGTCGAGCAGGTACGGAGGCGCTGGCGATCGCTCTTCCGAGACGCGTCCGTCCTTCTTGAGCTTCTTGAGGTGGGAGTGGACCGACATGCCGGCCATCAGCGTGGAGCTTCTCGGGGACGTCGGCGTAGATGACCTTGACCATCTCGGGAATGGTGCGGCGCCGTTGCCGAGGGCCTCCAGGATCTGGCGCTCGCGCGTCCATCCTGATGGTCGATGTACTCCTGGATCTTCGCGGGCGCGTCCTCGATGACCGGGCCGTGGGCCGGATAGATGCGCCGGACGCCCAGAGCCTGCACGCGGCGCAGTGACGCCATGTAGTCGGCGAGGTCGCCGTCCTCGTCAGGGATCACGCTCGTCGAGCCGTTCGAGGATCAGGTCGCCGCTGAAGAGCGCGCGCTCTTCCTCCAGGAGTAGTAGCAGAGGTGGTCCGACGCGTGCCCGGGCGTGTGGATCGGCGCGGAGAGTCGACGCCGTCGCCCTGCACGACCTGCCCATCGCGCAGATCGGCGGTGCCCTCCGGGCAGATCGGTCGTCCTTGTGGATCATCTTCGGCGACGGACAGCCCGGGAACGCTCGCGGAGATGCGGCACGCCGCCCAGGTGGTCCGCGGTGCCGGTGGGTCAGGATCGACGCGCACGGGCTGCTGCCAGCCGCGCTCGGCCGAGATAGTCCTCGAAGCACGTCCATGTACCGGCCACGCCCGCGCCCGTGTCGATCAGGATCGGGTCGCTGCGCCCGACCAGAGTAGGTGTTGGTGCCCGGGGCCCGTCATCATGCCGGGGTTGAGCCCGAGCACGCGCCCGACCAGATCGCTCGGCGTCGCGCGCTTCGGGAAAATCAGGATCGATCCAGCTCATGCGACCCCCATCATGCGCGACTACCCAGAATCGGCGCTTGACGTCTTCGTCAGCCTCGAGACGCGGCGGGCGTGCCCTCCCAGACGATCTGCCCCTTGTTCATCACGTAGACGCGGTCGGCGACCTGGAGCGCCAGGTGATAGTTCTGCTCGACGAGCAGGATGGAGAACCGCTCGCCCTTGAGCCCCGCACGATGCGCCCGATCTCCCGCACGACGATGGGCGCCAGCCCCTCCGACGGCTCGTCGAGCAGCAGCATACGCCCGTTGGTCATGAGCGCGCGGCCGATGGCGAGCATCTGCTGCTCGCCGCCCGAGAGCGTGCCCGCCGGCTGGCGCTGCGCGCTCGCCGCAGGCGCGGGAACAGCGCGGATAGATGCGCTCGAGCGTCCACTCTCCCGGCCGCGCGCCCAGAGCGAGGTTCTCGCGCACCGGTCAGCGGCGAGAAGATCCGCCGCCCCTGGGGCACGAGCGCCAGCCCGCGCCGCGCGATGCGGTACGCGGGCCAGGCCTGCACGGCTTGCCCCGTCGAAGACGATGCGCCCCTCGCGGGGCGGCGTGAAGCCGGCGACGCTCCGGATCAGCGGTCGTCTTGCCGGCGCCGTTGCGCCCGAGGAGCGCCACGGCCTCGCCCGTCCGCCACGCGGAGCGACACGCCGTGCAGGATGTGGCTCTCGCCGTAGTACGTCTGGATCGCCTTCGACGTCGAGCAGCATCACGCGCTCCCGAGGTAGACTTCGTACACGCGCGGATCGCGCTTTGACCTCGTCGAACGTGCCCTCGGTCAGCACCTCGCCGTAGTGGAGCACGCGTGACGCGGTCGGCGAGGGAGCGACGACCACGTCCATGTCGTGCTCGATGATCGAGCATGCGTCACGTCGCGCGGCAGACCCTCGAGCATCCGCGTCATGCGGGCTCGGTCTCCTCGGGCGACATGCCGGCCGTCGGCTCGTCGAGCAGCATGAGCTTGGGCCGTGTCGCCAGCGACCGACGCCGACCTCGAGCTGGCGCTGCTCGCCGTAGGAGAGCCTGCCCGCGACCTCCGCCGAGCCGCTCCGAGAGGCCGACCGCCTCGGCCACGCTGCGCGCGCCCGCTCGATCGGCGCCCGCAGCCGCTCGACGCCGCCGACGAGAGTTGTAGCTGCCGCGCCCGTCGGCCGCGGCGGCCAGGCGCAGGTTCTCCAGCACGGTCAGCTTCGGGAAGAGGTTCGTCCGCTGGAACGAGCGCGCCATGCCCGCGCCGCGCGACCGCGTGCGGCGGCAGCCCTCGTGATCGGCTCGCCGTCGAAGACGATGCGCCCGCGGAGGGCCGGAGCTGGCCCGTGATGACGTTGAAGAGCGTGGTCTTCCCGCCCCGTTGGGCCCGATGATGGCGCGCCGCTCCGCGGCCGCCACGGCAGCGAGACGCCGGCTGACGCGCGGCCAGCGCGCCGAAGTGGCGGGTCAGCCCCTCGATGGCGAGGAGCGGCGCGGGCAGCGTCACGCAGCGGATCCCACGCGGCCGCGCAGCGCGCCCACGATGCCGCCCGGGCGCGAAGAGCACGAGGAGGATGAAGCGTCAGCCCGAGGATGAGCATCCAGCGCTCGGTGTAGGAGCTGACCAGGCTCTGCAGCAGGATGAAGGCGGCGGCGCCCAGGCACGGCGCCGCCGAGCGTGCCCAGTGCCGCCGATGATGACCATGAGCAGGACCTCGCCGGAGGTCGTCCACAAGAACGCGTCGGGCGAGATGGAGCCGACGAGCTGCGCGTAGAGCGAGCCGGCGAGGCCCGCCACGATGCCCGCCGATGACGAAGGCCAGGAGCTTGTAGCGGTTCGACCGGGTAGCCCACCGCCTGCATGCGCGCCTCGTTGTCGTGGATGCCGCGCGAGCACGTGGCCGAACGGCGAGCGCACGATGCGCCAGAGGACGAGCGCGGCGAGCGCGCCAGCGAGCACCACGAGGTAGAGCGTGAAAGCCCGCGCGGCTCGCCAGGCTCCACGCCGAGCACGGACGGCCGCGGCACGCCCACGATGCCGTCCTCGGCGCCGAGCCACGCCGCCTGGAAGGCGACGGCGTAGAACATCTGGGAGAAGGCGAGCGTCAGCATGATGAAGTAGACGCCGCTCACGCGGATCGAGAAGAAGCCGATCACGAGCGCGCGCAGCGCCGGCGGCCAGCGCCGGGACAGCAGCGAGCGCGAGACGAGCGCCGGGCGGCTTGACGAGCAGCGAGCGCGCGCGACGTAGCCGCCGACGCCGAAGAACGCGGAGTGGCCGAAGGACACCATGCCCGCGTAGCCCATGAGGAGAGTCGAGGCTCATGGCGAAGATGCCCCAGATCAGGATCTCCTGGAGGAGCTTGACGGGGTAGTTGCCGGCGAAGAGCCGGAAACGCAGCGCGACGAGCGCCACGACGAGCGCCGCACGCACGAGTCCGACCGCGGCGCGACGGAGTCATCTCGGGAGCCCGCCCGAACAGTCCCTGAGGGCGGAAGAGCAGGATCGAGCGCCATCACGACGTAGATGATGAGCATCGAGGCGCCCGGCAGCCACGCCTTCCCGAAGGTCTCGGCCTGGCCGATGATGAGGCTGCCCGCCAGCGAGCCCTTGAGGCTGCCGAGGCCGCCCGACGACGACCACGATGAGCGCCGGGACCAGGATGCTCGGCGCCCATCGGCGGATACGCCGACTGGATGGAGCCCGCGATGACGCCCGAGAGTCCAGCCAGCGCCGGCGCCGAAGGCGAAGACGCCCGTGAACACGCGGTCGATGTTGATGCCCATGCCCGCCGTCATCTCGGCGTCGAACACGCCCGCGCGGATGATGGCGCCGAGCCGCGTGCGCTCGATGAGCGCGCCACAGCGCGACGGCCATCGCCAGGCCGAAAGCGATCACGAAGAGCCTGTACGACGGGCATCGTCGCGCCGAAGACCGTGCACCGAGCCGGAGAAGAGCGCCGGCGTGGGGATCGAGCGAATGCGCCCGCTCCAGATCCACTTGACCAGGTCCTCGAAGACGTAGATGAGCCCGAAGGTCAGCAGCACCTGGTCGAGGCGGGCCGCGGCGGTAGAGCGGCCGGAGGCAGCGTGCGCTCGACGCCGGCGCCGATCAGCGCCGACGACGAGCGGCGCGAGCGACGAGCGCCAGCCAGAAGTTGCCCGTGGCCGCGATCAGCGTCAGCCCCGCGTAGGCGCCCAGCATGTAGTAGGAGCCGTGGGCGAGGTTGACGATGTCGAGCATGCCGAAGATCAGCGTGAGCCCGACCGAGAGGAGGAAGAGCAGGACGCCGTAGGACGAGGCCGTTCAGCGCCTGGCCGAAGAAGTCAGGGACGAAGGCCACGAGCGAGGTGCGGCGAGGAGCCGGGCGCGGACGCTCCGGCCCCGGGACGCCGTCACGCCGGCAGCGTGCAGCCGGTGCCGGGATCTCGTCACGTCGGCGACCTTGTCGATCGGGACGTTGTTGAGGCCGCCAGCGCCGTCTCCTCCACCTTCGCGGATGTAGATGAACGGCTGGATGACGTTGTGGGTCTTCGGGTCGAAGCGGAAGCGGCCCGCGCGGGCTGTCGAACTCGACCTTGGCGATGCGCGTCCACCCAGCTTGTCCTTGTCCTGGCGTGTTGCCGTTGACCGCCCTGAGCGCGCGGACGATGACCTCGGCGGTGTCGTAGCCCTGGCAGGCGAAGCCGTCGGGCACCTTGCCGCCGATACTGTGCCCGGAAGTCCTTGACGAAGCTTCTGGTTGGTCGGGTTGTCGAGGAGCGGCGAGTAGAAGTGGCCGGTGATGATGCCGAGCGCCGACTGCCCCTGCGCCGGCAGCACGTCCGGCTCGGTGAGGAAGCCCGCGCCGGTGAGCTTGATCGTCTGCTTGAGGCCGAACTGGTCGTACTGCTTCACGAAGTTGACCGCGTCCGTGCCGGAGAAGAAGGCGAAGACGGCCTTGGCGCCCGACTGCTTGATCTTCGTCAGGTACGGCGCGTAGTCGGTCTCGCCGAGCTTCGGGATAGTCCTCGGCCACGACCTTGCCGCCGGCCGGCGTCGAAGGTCTCGCTGGAACGCCGCCATCATGTCCTTGCCGGCCTGGTAGTTCGGCGCGATCATGGAACGCCTCCTTGGACACGTTCTTCGCCACCCAGCCGCCCATCGGGCTGACGTTGGGCTGCCAGTTGGAGAAGGAGGCGCGGAAGATCCACCTCGAGCAGCGCTCGCGGCTGATCGGCGTCGGCGCCCGGCGTTGGAGACGATGAGGATGGTCTTGGTGCTGTGGACCTTGTCCCGCATGCCCATCAGGATGCCGCTGTGCACGGGCCCGGTGAGGATGTCGACCTTGTCGGAGTCGATGAGCTTCTCCGGTCTTGCGGATCGCCGACCGGCGGCTTCATCTCGTCGTCTTCCTTGATCATCTCGATCTTGCGGCCCGGCGACCTGTCCGTTCTCGCGCGCGAAGACCAGCTCCATGCCCTGCGTGATGCTCTCGCCGAGCACGGCGTAGACGCCCGTGTAGGGCAGGACCACGCCGACCTTGATCGGCTCGGTGGACTGGGCCTGGGCGCGGAGCACCCACGGGCCGGCCGCGGCCCCGGCCGCCGCCGACGCGGCGGCCGAGGAATGTCCGACGCGTGACCTCGTTCATCGCGTGCTCCTCTGGAGCACGTCTGAGCAAGAAGCCGTCTACAAGACTACACGAGTGGCCCGGCTGAAACCCGGGACAGCCTGCAGGCTCCCGACGGCTAACTCGCAGTCAGGGAGATGACGTAGTTGCCGCTGCCCGGACGAAGGGCCCATAGGCGTGGACACGTCGCCGCGAAGCGCTGCCCCGACTCCAGGATGGCGCCCAGCATCATGGCCAGGTGCCGGCCGCCCATCTCCGGCTCGCGCCGGCGCGGCGAACTCGGGCAGCCACTCCCAGAGCCTGCCGGTACTCGCCGGCGCGCCAGCATCTTGGCCAGCCGGTGATCGAGCTCCTCGTCCTCGGGCTTGGGCCCCGTTCCGGGTCCGCGCACCAGCTTGTGCGAGACGCTGCCGCTGGCCACGAAGCCGACACGCTTGTGCGCTCTCCCGGCGCGGCCTGCGCGATGATGGCGTCCCCACTCGAAGGACTCCTCGAGGTCCGCCGCGAGACACACCGAGACCGGCACCATCGGCAGGCGTCTGCGCGCCGATCGAGATAGCAGACCATGGGCATGACCGTGCCGTAGTCGAGCGGATAGTGGACGTCGTTGGCCAGCACGCACTGGAGTCCCGCCGCCTTGCCGCGGGCGACGATGGCCGCGGCCAGCTCGTAGTCGCCGGGATAGTCGTAGGCGACGCCGTGGATGATCTCGGGCGCCTCCTGCGCGGTCAGCACCGCCTCGATGGCGCGGCGTCCCGTCCACCACGGTCGGAAACGTCGTGATCAGGTGGCAGGAGTTGACGACCATGACGTCGAGGCAGGCCCTGGCGACCTCCTGCCCTGCGCGACCAGTCCGTCGCGGACCGGCCGGAACGACCTCCGAGGCGAGCTTGCCCTCGAACGCCGCCTCGAGCGTGCAGTAGCGCGGGGTGTGAACGGACAGGTAAGCGGCGGCCAAGCCATGGTAATTCCATCGCGGGATCCACGCGATGCAGTCTATCTCGACGTTCACGCCCTTGCGGGGCGCCGACGCTTCGACCGTGGTCCGCGCCGGCTGGACGCTACCTTTGAAGTACTCCTTGAAGACACGGTTGAACACGGGAAAGTCCGTCCATGCTGCGCAGGAACACGCCGACCTTGACCACGTTGATCGATCGACGTGCCGCCCGCTTCCAGGACGGCTCTCACGTTGTCGAGCGTCACGCGCGTCTGCTCGGCCAGGTCCTGCGAGACGACGTCCTTGGTCACCGGCATCGAGCGGTCCCTGCCCGGAGACGAAGAGGAACTGGCCGCACTTGACGCCCTGGGCGATGGGCGATTCCGTGCCCTCGGAGAAGCCGGTCTTCGGCGCCGACCTTCGTGTACACGACTTCGGGCTTCATGCCTACGCGTGCTTCACTGCATAGATCCCTCCCTGACCCTTGAGACGCATCGCGATCTCCGCCGGGAACGGCGCTGGCCGCGAGGCGCGCGCCGGGCTCGTCGGGCTGCGCGACCCAGCGCGCGCACCTCGAAGCCGGCTCGCGCACTGGCGGTCGCCCACCGACACCTCGTGCTCCACGCGGAAGGTCTTGTCGCTTCACCTCGCGTCACCGTCGAGCGGATCCGCACCTGGTCGCCGTAGCGCACGGGCGAGGCAGAAGCGCGCACCAGTCTCGACGATCGGCACGCCCACGACACGGTACCCGGGAAAGATCTCCGCCCACGGCAGCCCCTGACGACTCGAAGAGCGCCTCCGTCGCCAGGTCGAACCACTCCGAAGAAGCGCGGGTAGAAGACTATGCCCGCCGGGTCCGCCTCCGACCAGCGCACCTTCACCTCGATGGCATGGCTGACCATTTAACTACGGGGGCCCAGAAATGGCCCCCGTACTCCCCATCTCGCTCATCGGCTCGCCCGCTGGCTCGCCGCACCTGCAGAAAACGGCCCCCGTACTCCCCATCTTCGCTCATCGGCTCGCCCCGCTGGCTCGCCTAGGCCACAGATCATCGATGTTCGTACTCGCCCACTGCTCGGCGGGGCTCACCGATTCGTCTCCACGTGCTCTTTCAGCTTGAAGCGCTGGAGCTTGCCCGTGGCGGTGCGGGGCAGCTCGGCTCACGATGCGGATCGTCCCGCGGGCGCTCGTGGCTCGGCAGCGTCTGCTCGGCGTAGACGCATGAGCTCGGACTCGAAGCCCCACCGGCTCGGTTGCGGCGTCGCGCGGCACGATGAGACGAAGGGCTTGATGAGCCCCGAGCGCTTCCTCGGCGCCGACCACGCCGGCCTCGAGCACCGCCCGGATGCTTCATCGAGCGCCGCGCCTCGACGCGTCGGCCGGTACCACCCACTGGCCGGCGACCTTGAAGAAATCGTCCTCTCGGCCGCAGTGCGAGTGAAGCCCTCGGCGTCGCGGACGTAGATGTCTCCGGTCCGGAACCACCCGTCGACAAGGTGCGGCGGGAGTGCTCGGGCCGCTCCCAGTACCCGCGGCGGCCGACGGCGTTTTGACCCAGAGCACGCCCTGCGCGCTGTCTACAACGGGATGGCCTGCGCGTCGAGCAGCTCGCACCCTCGACGCCCGGCGAGGCGTGCCCGATGAGCCCGCGCGGCTCCGGCCCGGCCGGTTCGAGACGAACATGAAGATCGTCTCCGGTCGCGCCGATCGCGTCCAGGATCTCGACGCCGAAGCGCTCTCGCCAGGCGTGGTAGACCTCGGCGGGCAGCCGTCTCCCCGCCGACACGCAGTGCCTCACCGAGCGGAAGGCGTCCGTGGGCAGCCCCGGCCCGGAGCAGCCGCGCGTAGACCGTCGGCACCGAGAAGAAAGAGCGTGGGCCGATAGTCGCGCAGCACGTTCGAGCACGAGCGCGCGGATCGGGCCAGGCCGGATGCAGGTGAAGCTGGCGCGCGCGTAGAGCGGGATCGGCGAGCGCATTGCCGAGGGCGTACGCAAAGAAAAGCTTGGAGGTGGCGAACGACCCGGTCCCCAGGCCCGACGGCCAGCACGCCATCGGCATAGTGATGGCACGCGAGCAGGCGTCGCGGTGACAGTGGACGGCGGCCTTGGGCGTTCCCGTCGTGCCCCGAGGTGTAAAGCCAGAAGGCCATGGCGTCGCGCGACCGACGGGCTCAGGCGTGACGGAGCCTCGCCGGGTGTCGCGGCACAAGCGCTCTCGAACTCGACGGCGCGCTTGCTGCGATCGACGGGGCCGAGAGAGTCGGCCAGATGCCCGTCCGCGACGACGACCCTCGCGCGGCAGTCGGCCAGGGAGGACCCCGAGCCCGCGGGCAGCGAGCCTGGTGTTGAGAGGACTGGCCACGCGCGCCCAGCTGAGCGCTGCCGAGGAAGGTGGCGGCGAAGCCGACGCCGTCGTGCATGAGGAGCGCGACGCGCTGCTCGCGTTGGACGCCCAGCCGGCGGAGCCCGTGGGCCGCGCGATCCGACAGCGCGGCGAGCTCGCCATAGGTGTACGCGCGTCCCGGGAGTCACGACGGCCTCTCGGGACGACAGCCCCTCGGCGAGCGGCTGATCGATCAGGAGAGACGCGGCGTTGTCGACGTGAAAATCTGCCATGAGCCCTTATCGGCGGTCTGTCCCGATACCCGTGAAGCTTGTGCCGGCCGTCCTCGTGGGCGCCGCCAGACCTCGGCGAGCGTCCGAACTGGGCGAGATAGCCCAGCCCGCTATCGGCCGGCTCGGCCATGGCCCACTCCCCGCTCCGGTGGCGGCGAAAGCCCTCGGCCGGCGCGACCCAGAAGCTCTCCGAGGCCTCCTCGCGAAGAGTGCGCGGGCTCTGGCCCATCGGAACCGGGGCGAGAAAGAATCGCGCGCGTGAAGCGAATGGGGCTCGAGGGCGGCGTGATGAAGTGCGAGAGGTAGCGGAAGGGACCGACGATCGAGGTACCAGCCCTCGGAGGCGAGGCAGGCGCGCGAGCGGCTCGCGCTGCGCCATGTGAGCCGCACGGCAGCGCCTCGATCCGCGCCGCGTCAGCCGGATGCTCCGTCGGGCGATCGCACGTCCGGTGCCGTCGCAGGCCGCGCAGCACGCCGGTCTCTTCCAGCAGCTCGCGGACGGCCGCCACCCAGAAGGCCAGCGCCGGGCACGCCGTGCTCGGAGGGGACGAGCCGTCCGGCCTCCGACCTCCGTGAGGCCCCGACAGCGGGCGAGAATGTCCGGCGCGCCGTCCTTCCGGATCCACCTTGCCGCCGGGAAACGCGTAGTAGCCGCCGAGGAACCGCATGCTCTTCTGCCGGCGGATCATGCAGACCTCGGCGGGCGAGCTGCGAGCCGGCGCGGACGAGAAGGACCGAGGCGGCCGGCTTGGGCGTGACGGGCGTCACGGGCCGGGGCGCGAGTCGGCGCAGCTCGGCCAGCTGCTCCATCAGCGCTTCGGCGGAGACCGGCTTCGCCACCACGCGGTCCACGAACTGGCTGCCCTCGTGAGCCGCCACGCTGCTCGCCCCAGCCCGTGAGGAGGAACACCGGCGTCGTCGGGCGACTGCGCCTTGACGCGCTCGGCGACCTCCCAGCCGTTCATGCGCGGCATGCCGAGGTCCGTGATGACCACGTCGTGTGAGGCGCGATCGAACATCTCCAGCCGCCTCCTCGCCCTTGACCGGCGGTGGTGACGGCGTGGCCGCAGGACTGCGAGCGTGTCGGAGAGCACGGTGAGCAGGCGCGGGTCGTCGTCCACGAGGAGAATGCGCGAGGCCTGCCCGGTGCACCGGCTCCACGCACGCCCTCCGCGGAGGCGGGATGATCTGGAAGCGGCTCGCGTGCAGGCGCAGCCGGACCACCGTCCCCCGGCCGGGCTCGCTCTCGATGCTCATGCTGCCGCCGTGGCGCTCGATGATCTCGCGCCACCTCGGCGAGCCCGCGGCCGCCGCGGCTCGTCGACGCGTTTCGAGGGCGCGGTTCTCGATGAGGCGCGAGTGCTCCTCGGTCATGCCGATGCCCGTGTCGCGCACTTCGATGACGACCCAGCCCGACTCTTCGGCTGGCGGCGCGGATGCGACAGCTGCCGCCCTCGTCCGGCATCGGCTGGACCGCGTTGAGGATGAGGCGCACGAGCGCGTCGCGCAGCTCGAAGGCGATGCCCTCCACGGGCGGCAGCGCTTCCATGTCCTGCGTGACGGTGATGGCGACGCCCCGTCGCTCGGCATCGTCGCGCCAGCGCGGCGCGGTCAGATCGAGCGCTTCCTGGATGACCGCGGGCAGCCCCACGGGGCCGAAGGCGACCTCCGGCTGGCGCGACACGAACTCCTGCAGCCGCCGCACGGTGCGCCGACGCCTCAGGCGCCACCGTCGCGCACGATCACGAGCCGGCGGTGGGCGGTCGGAGTCCTTGGCGCGTCGCGGAGGAGCAGCTCGAGTGTAGGCGAGGATGGCGGCCAGCGAGTTGTTGAAGTTGTGCGCGAGACCGCCCACACCGTCTCGCCGAGCGAGCGGCAGGTCGTGGCCCGGCTCGAGGCTTCCGCCGCTCTCGACCACGCGGCGCGAGAGATCGCGGGCCCAGCTCCGAGGGTCAGAGGATGGAGCGGTCGAGCTCGCACCTTGGTGCGCGCCATCTGGCGCGCGATGTCCTGGATCTCCTCGTGGTCGGTGAAGAGGAGAGGATTCTGGGGCGGGCGGCTCCGCAGCCCGGCGGATCCACTTGCTGAATCGTTCCCGGACCCGTCACCACCTCGGCTGTCTCGTGGTGTCCCCGGGGAGGACCGGCTAGAGATTGACCAGCTGGGCTACACGCTCGCGATGCCACGTGGCGTCGCCGAACGTGAACTCCGAGCCCTTGGCACGCTTGAAGTAGAGGTGCAGGTCGTGCTCCCAGGTGAAGCCGATGCCGCCGTGGAGCTGGATGCCGGCGCCGGAGACCCGGCGATAGGCGTCCGAGACATAGGCCTTGGCCATGCTCACGGCCAGCGGGCCCTCGGCCACGTCCTCGTCCATGGCCCACGCCGCGTAGTAGGTGATGCGACTTGCTGTTCTCGACGTCCACCAGCATGTCGGCGGCCTTGTGCTTCACGCCCTGGTACGAGCCGATGGGCCGGCCGAAGGCCTGCCGGATCTTCGCGTACTCGACGCGTCATCTCGAGCACCTTCTGCGCGCCGCCGCACATCTCGGCGCAGCAGCGCCGACGGTGGCGCGGTCGATCACGCGGGCGAGCGGCGCCCAGCCTCGCGCCGGCCTGCCCCATGAGCGCGTCGGCGACCGACGGCGCACGTCCTTGAAGCGTCGACCTCGCAGAGCTTGCGCGTCTGGTCCATGGTGGGCAGGAGGGTGACGCTCGAGGCCCGGCGTGCCCTTGGGCACGAGGAAGAGGGAGACGCCTTCCTCGGGCGTCTTGCCGGCGGCGGTGCGCGCGGCCACCACGAGCACGTCGGCGGTGTGCGCGTCCGTGGACGAAGAGCTTGGTGCCCGTTCAGCGTGTAGGCTCGCGCCCTTCACCGCGGCGGGCAGCGTGATGCCCGCGCGCGCCCAGCTCGGCGGTCGGCTCCATCCAGGCCAGCGTGGCCCGCGCCGTCGCCGGAGGCGATCCTGCGGCAGCCACGCCTTCTTCTGCGCGTCCGTGCCGGCCTCGCGGATGGCCAGGCCGCCGAGGAGCACGGTGGAGAAGAAGGGCCCGGCACCACCGCGCGGCCCATCTCCTCCATGAGCACGACGAGGTCGACGAGCCCGAGGCCCATGCCGCCGTGCTCGTCGGGCACGATGAGCCCGAGCCATCCCTGCTCGGCGAGCTTCTTCCAGAGCTCGGGCGTCATGCCCTCGGGGCTCGTCCATGAGCTTGCGCACGACGGTCTCGGAGCGGCACTCGTTGTCGAAGAACTTCCGCGCCGTGCTGCGCAGCAGCTCCTGCTCTTCGTTGAACCCGAAGTTCATGGTCTTAGCCTTTCGGAAGGCCGAGCACGCGCTCGCCGATGATGTTCTTCTGGATCTCCGTCGTTCCGCCCTCGATGGAGTTGGCGCGCGAGCGGAGGAAGCGTGTACTGCCACAGGCCGCCGTCCACCGCCCACTCGGCTGCCGCGCGACGAGCTGGGCGTACGGCCCTGGAGCTCCATGGCCAGCTCCTGCAGCCGCTGGTGCCCTTCCGACCCACATCATCTTGCCGGCCGAGGCCTCGGCCCCGGCAGCTCGCCCTTGAGCAGCTTGGTGATGGCGCGGGCGCCCGTGTACTTGAAGACCTCGGTGTCGATCCACAGCTGCGCGATCTTCTGGCGCACCGTCGGATCCTCGGTGGCGGGCGCCCCGTTCTTCCTCGTGCGCTCGGCCAGATCCACGAGGCCGTCGAGCGCGATGCGCAGGCGCACCTGCAGGCCGAAGCCGAGGGCGAGCCGCTCGTACATCGAGCGTGGTCATCCCCACCGCCCAGCCGTTGTTGAGCACCGCCCAGGATGTTGCGCCTCGGGCACCGCGACGTTGTCGAAGTAGACCTCGTTGAACTCGGCGTCGCCGGTGATCTGCCGGAGCGGCTTCACCGTCACCCCGGGGCTGTGCATGTCGAGAAGGAAGTAGGTGATGCCCTTGTGCTTCGGCCGCCTGCGGGATCGGTGCGCGCCAGCAGCATCATCCAGTCCGCGCTGATGGGCGATGGACGTCCACACCTTCTGGCCGTTGACCACGTAGTGCTCGCCGACCTTCTCCGCGCGCGTCTGGAGCGAGGCCAGATCGGACCCCGAGTTCGGCTCCGAGTAGCCCTGGCACCAGATCTCCTCGCAGGAGAGCATCTTGGGCGGGTAGCGGCGCTTCTGCTCCTCGGTGCCGTAGGCGATGATGGTCGGACCGGCCATGCCGATGGCGAGGATGTTGAGGACGGGCGGCGCCTTGGCCAGCGCGATCTCCTCCTGAAGAATCATCTCTTCCATGAAGCGTGAGCCCGCGGCCCCCGTAGTCCTTGCGGCCACGTCAGACCCATGAAGCCCGCGTCGTACATCTTGCGCTGCCACGTGCGGAGAAAGGCGTACACGTCGGGGCGCGCCACGTCCGCGCCCACGCGCATCCGGTTGTCCCAGTCCTTCGGCAGGTTCTTCTCGAGCCAGGAGCGGACTTCGTCCCGGAAAGAGGTCTGCTCAGGGGTCAACGTAAAGTCCATGCTCCTCCCTCGAGGCGGACCGTCGAGGCTCGACAGAGAGACTGAACGACGATTCAGTGCCATCATACGGGCCGCCCTCGAAGGGTGTCAAGAACGCAGACATAGCGGGTTTTCCCTCCACTACCGCTGAGGTATACTGCGAGCCGCCATGACGGCTCCCTCGCCATCTCGCTGCCGCGCCTGCGCTCCCATGTCGAAACCCTCTCGCGCTTCGGGCGAAATCCCGAGGCGGGCGGCATCACCCGATCCTGCTGGAGCGTGCCGCACGAGGAAGCGCGGGCCTGGCTCCTCGAGCGCATGAAGGAGGGCGGCCTCAGCACGTGGGTCGACGAGGCGGGCAACACCTTCGGACGGCTGGGCAACGGCGGGCCGACCGGTGCTCACCGGCTCGCATATCGACACGGTGCCGAACGGCGGGCCCTCGACGGCGCGCTCGGCGTGCTCGCCGGCCTCGAGTGCCTCCAGACCATCCACGAATCGGGGACGCGGACGCGGCTGCCTCATGGTCGCCGCGTGGAGCGACGAGGAGGGGCGCTACGCCGGCCTCTTCGGCTCCAAGGCCTTCGCGGGACGGCTCGACGCCAAGGAGATTCCGAATCTCCGCTCCGCCGACGGCGAGCGGCTGGTCGACGCCATGGCGCGCGCCGGCTTCAACGCCTACGACGCGCCCGAAGGCGCGCTGCAATCCCAAGACGCTCGCCGCCTACGTCGAGCTCACATCGAGCAGGGTCCTCACCCTCGAGGCGGCCAAGATCCCCATCGGCGTCGTCGAGGGCATCGTGGGCAACCGGCGGAACTGGGTCACCTTCACCGGCCAGGCCGATCACGCCGGCACCACCCCGATGGCGTGGCGACGGGATGCCTTCATGGCCGCCGCGGAGTACGCGCTCCACGCGCGCCGGCTCATCATCGCCAAGGGCAGCGGACGGAGCGTGACCAATTTCGGGCGCGTGGAGGTGGGGCCGGGCGTGTCCAACATCGTGCCGGACCGCTGCGTGCTCCTGCACGAGATGCGCGAGCTCGATCCGAAGATCCTCGCGCGCCTCGAGCGTCAGTGTCTCGCCCTCGCCAAGAGCGTGGCCAAGAAGTGGAAGCTCAAGGTCACGGTGGAGCCGATCTCCAAGAGCGCAGCCCGCGCGCTGCGCCCCGAGGTGATGCGCGCGGTGGAGGCGGCGGCGGCCGGCCTCAAGCTCAAGGTCAAGCACATGCCCTCGGGCGCCGGACACGACGCCCAGAATCTCGCCCTCGTGACGGACTCGGGCATGCTCTTCATCCCCTCGCAGGGCGGACGCAGCCACCGCCCGGACGAGACGAGCGACTGGCGAGCCATCGAGCGCGGCGCCAACACGCTTCTCCACACGCTGCTGGGCCTGGCGAGCTGAGCGGCGCCCCCGCGATGCCGAATCGCGGGGCTGAAACGCGGAAAGAAGGGGCATTGTGAATTTTCCCACTTGGCTTTCCGCGGCGGCTCAAGTAGACTCGCGACCTGACGCCTTGATTACTGCACCGAGGGAGCTGTGTCGACCATAACGCACGTGGTGCTGGCCGTCGTGCTGACCCTGTTCCTGGCCGCTCAGGCCCGCTCCTTCGTGTTCGTCATGCGCTGCCGCAAGGCGGGGCCGACGGGACGCCGTCGTCGGGCGAGCGACGTCCTGTGGACCTCCATCCCGCTCATCATCGTGCTCGCGCTGGCCGCCCGCAGCTGGGTGACCGTCTTCGACCTGCAGCGCGCGGCCGCCGCGGCCGCCGTCTCGGCCGCCGCCCCGGACCCGGGCGCCTCCCCAGGTAAAGGAGCTTATGCGCAAGAGCCTGCTCGCCCGCATACCCGCGGCGCTCCTGCTGCTCGGCGTCGTGCTGCTCCTGTCGTCGTGCGGCTGGTCCCTGTGGGACGCGCCCATGACCACCGTCCGGCCCAAGTCGGAGTTCGGCCGCATGACCCACCAGATCTTCATGCTGATCTCGTGGTGGACCCTCGGCATCGGCATCGTGGTGGAGGCCGGGCTCCTCTGGGCCTGCTATCGTTTTCGCGAGAAGCCGGGTCAGCCCATACCCAAGCAGGTGCACGGCCACACCCTGCTCGAGGTGTCGTGGACGGTGGCCTTCGCGGTGATCCTCCTCATCTTCGCCGTGCCCACCATTCCCGTGATCTTCGAGACCCAGGCGGCCACCCCGGCCCAGGCCATGCGCATCGACGTATCCGGCCGCCAGTGGTGGTGGGAGTTCAAGTACCCCGAGCTCAAAGTGGTCACGGCCAACGAGCTCCACCTGCCCGCGGGACAGATGCTCGTCTTCAACCTGCACGCCCCCGACGTCATCCATTCCTTCTGGATGCCGCAGCTCGGCGGCAAGCGTGACGTGGTCCCAGGGCCGGGTCAACCGCGATCATGCTCGCGCCGGACGGGCCCGGCGAGTTCCCCGGCCAGTGCGCGGAGTACTGCGGGATGTCGCATGCGAACATGCGCTTCCGCGTGGTCGTGCAGAGCAAGCCTGATTTCGACAAGTGGGTGGCCGACCAGCAGAAGCCGGCCGTCCAGCCCACCGATCCGCTCGCGCAGAAGGGCCTCGAGCTCTTCGGCCAGAGCACGTGCGTGGGCTGCCACACCATCACCGGTGTCTCCGGGGGCGTCCTCGGGCCCAACCTGACGCACTTCGCGAGCCGCAAGACGCTGGGGGCAAACCTGATGCCGAGCACCCCGGAGAACGTGGCGAAGTGGATCGAGAACCCCGGCCACCTGAAGCCCGGCGCGCTCATGCCGGACCTGGGCATGCGGGGCGAGCAGACGAAGGCTCTCGCCGCCTATCTCCTGAGCCTCAAATAAGAGGACCCTCATGGCGACCACGCGGCATTCATGCCCGGCACCGAAGGTGAGCGCCGGGAGCGTCATCTGGTCCTGGATCACCACGGTGGACCACAAGCGCATCGGCATCCTGTACGGCGTGTCCGCCTTCTTCTTCTTCCTCGTGGGCGGCGTGGAGGCGCTCATCATGCGCCTGCAGCTCGCGCACCCCGACGGCACCCTCGTCACCGCCGGGCGCTTCAACGAGCTGTTCACCATGCACGGACGACCATGGTGTTCCTCGCCATCATGCCGCATGAGCGCCGCCTTCTTCAATTTCATGATCCCGCTCATGATCGGCGCGCGCGACGTGGCGCTTCCCGCGGCTGAACGCGCTGTCCTACTGGATCTTCTTCTCGGGCGCCCTCCTCCTGCATCTGAGCTTCCTCGCGGGCGCGGTGCCGGACGGCGGGTGGTTCGGCTACGCGAATCTGACCTCGCACCAGTTCTCGCCCACCCACAGCATCGACTTCTGGATGCTCGGCCTGCAGGTGCTGGGCATCTCGTCGCTGATGGCGGGCTTCAACTTCATCGTGACCATCATCAACATGCGCGCGCCCGGCATGACCCTCATGCGCATGCCGCTGTTCGTCGTGGATGAGCTTCGTGGTGCAGTTCCTGGTGGTGCTGGCCTTCCCGGCCATCACGGTGGCGCTCATCCTCCTCATGTTCGACCGCTTCTTCGGCACGCTCTTCTACGCCCGTCCGGAGGCGGCGACCCGCTGCTCTGGCAGCACCTGTTCTGGATCTTCGGTCACCCCGAGGTGTACATCCTGATCCTGCCCGCCATGGGCATCGTGTCCGAGGTGCTGCCGACGTTCTCGCGCAAGCCGCTGTTCGGCGCGCCCGTGGTCATCTACTCGGGCATCATGATCGGCTTCTTCGGCTTCGGCGTGTGGAGCCACCACATGTTCTCGGTGGGCATGGGCCCGGTCGCCGACTCCGCCTTCTCCATCGCCACCATGCTCATCGCGGTGCCCGACGGGCGTGAAGATCTTGAACTGGATCGGCACGCTGTGGGGCGGGCGGATCCGCTTCAGCACCGCGCTGCTACTTCTCGCTCGGGCTTCATCGCCATGTTCACCCTGGGCGGGCTCTCCGGCGTCATGCACGCCTCGCCGCCGGTGGACCTGCAGCAGACCGACACCTACTTCATCGTCGCCCACTTCCACTACGTGCTCTTCGGCGGCTCCATCTTCGGGCTCTTCTCCGGCGTCTACTACTGGTGGCCGAAGATCTTCGGCAAGACTCCTCGACGAGCGGCTGGGCAAGCTGCACTTCTGGCTCATGATGATCGGCTTCAACGTGACGTTCTTCCCCATGCACTTCCTCGGGCTGATCGGCATGCCCCGGCGGATCTACACCTACGCGCCTGATCTCGGCTGGAACTTCTGGAACCTCGTGGCCACCATCGGAGCCTTCACCATCGCCCTGTCCTTCCTCGTCTTCCTCGGGAACGTGGTCAAGACCACCCGCTCGGGCGCTCCTGCTCCCGCCGACCCGTGGGACGGGCGGACGCTCGAGTGGACGATCCCCTCGCCGCCGCCCGTCTACAACTTCGCCGTGGAGCCCGTCGTCCACGATCGCGACGACTTCTGGGTGCAGAAGTACGGGGACGGCCACGGGACACCACCGCGCAAGCCCGCGCCGCCCGCCCACGTGGACACGTCGTCCATCCACATGCCGCCGCCCTCGTACTGGCCCATACTCCTCGCGGGCGCCTTCCTCTTCATGGTGTCGGGGGCGCTCGTGAGCATCTACCAGGTCGTCCTCGGCGGCTTCCTGACCCTCTACTGCATGGCCCGCTTCATGCTCGAATATCACCATCAACCGGACGCGGGCCGCCGGAGGTCATCATTGATGGCCGCCGAGCACGCGGCGGTCGCGCACAACCCGAACATCGGCACCACCGGCCTCGACCATCGCAAGATGGGCATGTGGGCCTTCCTCGGCTCCGAGTGCATGTTCTTCGGCTCGCTCATCGGCACCTACCTCGCCTACAAGGGCAAGAGCATCAACGGGCCGGGGCCTCACGAGATCCTGAACATCCCGCTGACCTCGGTCAGCGCGCTTCGTGCTCCTCATGTCCTCGCTGCTCATGGTTCTCGCCCTCGCCGCCGTGCAGCGCAACGACATGAAGTGGGCCAAGATCTGGCTCTTCCTGACCGCGACCTTCGGGGCGGGCTTCGTGGGCTTCCAGATCTTCGAGTTCACCGCACTTCGTCCACCTGGGCCTGACGCTGCAGACCAATCTCTTCGGCTCCACCTTCTTCGTGCTCACGGGCTTCCACGGCGCCCACGTGACGGGCGGCGTGATCTGGCTCCTCGCCATGTGGTGGCTGGCCGTGCGGGGCAGGCTGGGGCCGCAGGACTCGCTCAAGGTCGAGATCTGCGGTCTGTACTGGCACTTCGTGGACATCGTCTGGATCGTCATCTTCGCCCTGATCTACCTGATCCCGTAGGAGGCCGAGGCATGGAAACGAGCCACGCCGCGCACGCACCTGCCGCCCACGACGAGGGCCACGCCTCCGTTCAGACGTACATTCGGGTGGCCGTGGTCCTGGCCATCCTCACCGCCATCGAGATCGGCGCGCTGTACGTGCCGGGCCTCCCCTCACGTGCTCGTCACCCTGATCCTCATCTTCGGCACCATGAAGTTCGCGCTGGTCGTCGCCTTCTTCATGCACCTGCGCTACGACAACAAGCTCCTCACCGTGCTGTTCGTGGGCCCGCTCCTCATCGCCACCGGCATCATCCTCGCCATCATGGCGCTCTTCGGCGCCTACCTCCTCCTCGCGCGCGGATAGGACGATGGCGCACGTCGAGCCCGGGCCCGCGGGGCCGCCGCCCCTCGGGCCCGAGGGCTTTGTGTGGACGGCCTGGCACCCCGATCCGACGGTGGTGGTGGGCATCGCCGCCCTCGGCGGCATCTACCTGGCCGCCCTTCACCGCGGGCGCGCGGAGGGCCACTCCGTCAAGCCCGCCAAGATCTTCTGCTTCTTCGCGGGCCTCGCCGTGCTCCTGGGCTCGCTCACCGGCCCCCTCCACGATCTGTCGGACTACTACCTCTTCAGCGCGCACATGATCCAGCATCTCCTCCTCGCCTTCGCCATGCCGCCGCTCCTCCTCTACGGCACGCCCGGCTTCATGCTCTCACCGCTCCTCCGCCGTCCATTCGTACGGGACCTCGGACGCCGGCTCACCCGGCCCTCGGGCGCCTTCGCCTGCTTCAACCTCGTGCTCGTGGCCTGGCACCTGCCCCCCTCTACAATCTGGCCATGGACCATCACGGCGTGCACATCGTCCAGCACCTCATGATCATGGTCGCCTCGGTCATCCTGTGGTGGCCCGTGCTGTCGCCGTCGCCCGAGCTGCCCCGGGCTCCCTACCCGTTGCAGATGCTGTATCTCTTCGTGGTGGGCCTGCCCATGGTCGTCGTGTCGATCTTCATCTCCATGGCGGGGAGCGTGCTGTATCCCTACTACGCGGCGGCGCCGCGCGTCTGGCCGATCCTCACCCCGCACGCCGACCAGCACCTGGGCGGCCTCATCATGTGGATTCCCGGCGGCCTGGTCTTCCTCCTCGCCATCAGCGTGGTGTTCTTCCGCTGGCAGGCCGCGGGCGGCGACGACGTGGCCGTGGCCCCCTCGGAGCCTCGCATGGCGGGTAGCCCGCCCCGGGGCTGGGCGTGGGCGACCCTCGTCGCTCTGTTCCTGCTCATGACCATGGGCAACATCGTGAGCGCCACCGGCTCCGGCCTCGGCTGCCCCGACTGGCCGCTCTGCCACGGGCATCTCTTGCCCCCGCGCAGACGGAAGTGCTCATCGAGTTCAGCCACCGACTGAAGGCCATTCCCTTCACCCTCCTCCTCCTCGTCACCGTGGTGCTGACGTGGCGGCGGACCAAGGCTCCCGCGCCGCGCCGCCTCAGCGTGATCCTCCTCGGCCTCGTGGCGGCGCAGATCGTGCTCGGCGGCATCACCGTGCTCTTCAAGCTCCCCGATCTCGTGAGCACGGCCCATCTCGTGAACGCGCTCCTCATCCTCGCCGGTCTCCTGATTCTCGCCGAGGGCAACCGCGCGCATCCCGCCGTCCCCGCGAAGCTCAAGCGACTGGCCCGGGCCGGAGTGTGCGGTGCTTCTCGTCCAGCTCGCGCTCGGCGGCTACGTGCGCCACGCCGGGGCCGGGCTCGCCTGTCCCGGACTTCCCGCTGTGCAGCGGCAGCCTCCTTCCCCATCACTGGGAGAGCACGGTGCACTGGGTCCACCGCTGGCTCGGGGTGGCCCTGCTCGTCCTCTTCGTCCAGCTATTTCTGGCCGCTCGACGGACCGCGCTGGCCAGGCCCGCCGCGCTCGCCATGGGTCTGGCCCTGCTGCAGGTCACGCTCGGCATCGCCACCGTCATGGGAGGCCTCGCCACGCCCGTGCGCGCCGCTCACGCCGTGATCGCTTATGCGCTCTGGGGCACTTTGGTCTGGCTCTCCGTGCACGCGGGATGCTGGAGCATGGTGCCGCGCGGTGCCTCCGTGCTCACGCGTACCCGCGTCGAGAGGGCGGCCCGTGCCTCCTAGAGCCGACGGCGCGGTCGCCCGGTCCTCGGCGCCTCCGCGCCTCGTGGGAGCGCGCGGGCACGTACGCGGAGCTCTCCAAGTTCGGCATCGTCCTCCTCGTCCTCGTCTCCGCGGCGGCCGGCTTCATGCTCCGGGCGCCCTTGGGCGCTGATTTCCCGTGGGCGCACGGGCTGGTGGTGCTCCTCGGCGTGATGCTCCTCTCCTCCGGCGCGTCGGCGCTGAACCAGGTGCAGGAGCGCGATCGCGACGCCCTGATGGCGCGCACCGCGGGCGTCCCCTGCCCTCCGGGCGCATCTCCCACGCGCAGGGCCTCATCTTCGCCATGGTCGCCACGGCGGCGGGCGCGGTGGTGCTGTGGGCCGGCATCGGGCGCACCGCGGGCATTCTCGGTCTGATCGCCGCCGTCTTCTACAACGCCGTGTACACGCCGTGGCTCAAGCCCACCTCCGCCTTCGCCGCGGTGCCGGGCGCCATACCGGGCTCCATCCCCCGGTGATCGGGTGGGTGGCGGCGGGCGGCGGGCTCACGGATGCCGGCGCCATCATCCTCTTCGGCATTCTCTTTCTCTGGCAGATGCCGCACTTCTGGGCCCTCGCCCTTCGCTACCGGGCGGACTACGCGGCGGGCGGCTTCCCATGGTGAGCGACGTGGTCGGCGTCGAGGGCACGGCGCGGCTGATCCTGCTCTACGCCGTCGGGCCTGACCGCGTGGTCACTCGCCGCGCCGACCTTCGGGGTGGGCGGGCCGCTCTCCTTCGTCCTCGCCGCCCTCCTCGGCGGGCGGCTCATGTGGCTCGCCGCCAAGTTCGCCCGCGAGCCTCACGACCAGCGCGGCTGGCTGTCGCTCTTTCTCTTCTCGAACTTCTACCTGCTCCTGCTCTTCGCGGGAATGGTCGCGGAACGTCTCCTCTGGCGCCTGTTCTGACGTGGAAAAAGGGGCCCGGACTGGAATTGTCCGCCGGGGCCCCGCCTTTGGTATCCTAGGCGCCGCGCGTCTATGAATCCATGAACATCTGTGTCGTCGGCACTGGCTATGTCGGGCTCGTCACCGGGGCGGTCTTCGCCGACCTCGGCAACGACGTGGTCTGCGTGGACAAGGACCGCGCCAAGATCGCCGCCCTCGAGGCCGGCCGCATGCCCATCTACGAGCCCGGCCTCGAGGAGATGGTGGCGCGCAATGCCGGAGACAGCCGGCTGTCCTTCACGAGCGACCTCGGGGTGGGCATCCGCCACGCCGACGTCATCTTCATCGCGGTAGGCACCCCGCCCAAGGACAGCGGGGAAACGGATCTCTCCCAGGTCGAGGCGGTGGCCGCGGAGATCGGGCGCGCCATGGACCGCTACAAGGTCGTGGTCAACAAGTCCACCGTCCCCGTGGGCACGGGCGAGCTCGTGCGCGAGGTCATCACCCGCCACCAGCCGCGGGCCATCGAGTTCGACGTGGTGTCGAATCCCGAGTTCCTCCGCGAGGGATCGGCCATCGAGGACACCCTCCGGCCCGATCGCATCGTCATCGGCGCGCCCACCCAGCAGGTGGCCATGACCCTGGTGGAGCTCTACGCGCCCCTCGAGCGGCCCATGATCATCACCGATCTGCCCTCGGCGGAGGTGATCAAGTACGCTTCCAACGCCTTCCTCGCCGCCAAGATTTCCTTCATCAACGCCATCTCGAATATCTGCGAGGCGGCGGGGGCCGACGTGAGCCAGGTCATGAAGGGCATGGGGCTCGACCCGCGCATCGGCGGGGCCTTCCTCCAGGCGGGGCTGGGCTACGGCGGCTCCTGCTTCCCCAAGGACGTGGACTCCTCATCCACACCGCGGGGCGGTTCGGCTACGACTTCAAGCTCCTGCGCTCGGTGGTGGAGATCAACCGCGAGCGCGCCTCCCACCTCGTGCAGAGCATCGCCAAGGCCTTGGGTCCCCTCGACGACAAGACGATCGCCGTGCTCGGGCTCGCCTTCAAGCCCAACACCGACGACATGCGCGAGGCCAAGAGCCTCGAGGTGATCCAGCTCCTCCACGCGGCGGGCGTGCGCGTCCGGGTGTACGATCCCGCGGCCATGGACAATGCGCGGCGCCTCCTCCCCGCCTCCGTCACCTTCAGCGATTCGCCGTACGAGGCGGCCGACGGCGCCCACGCGGTGGTGCTCGTGACGGAGTGGAACGAGTTCAGATACCTGAACCTCGAGCGGCTGCGCGCCCAGCTCAAGCGTCCCGCCATCTTCGACGGGCGCAATCTGTGGGAGCCCGAGCGCATGCGCCGTCTCGGCTTCGAGTACCACTCGGTCGGACGGAAGCCCGTCCTGCCCGCCTGAGCCGCCCGCGTGCGTGTCCTCGTCACGGGCGGGGCGGGATTCCTCGGCTCGCATCTCTGCGACTTTCTCCTCGCCCACGGCTGCGACGTGGTGTGCATGGACAATCTCCTCACGGGCTCCCTCGACAACATCGCCCACATCCAGGATCCGCGCTTCATCTTCGTCGAGTACGACGTGACCAACTTCATCACCATCAAGGGCGACCTCGACTACGTGCTGCACTTCGCGAGCCCCGCCTCGCCCATCGACTACCTCGAGCTGCCCATCCAGACCCTCAAGGTCGGCTCCCTCGGGACCTATCGCGCCCTCGGCCTCGCCAAGGCCCGGGGCCCGCTTCCTCCTCGCTTCCACCTCGGAGGTCTACGGCGATCCCCTCGTGCACCCGCAGCGCGAGGACTATTGGGGCAACGTCAATCCGGTGGGCCCCCGCGGCGTCTACGACGAAGCCAAGCGCTTCGCCGAGGCCATCACCATGGCCTATCACCGCTTCCATCAGGTCGACTCGCGCATCGTGCGGATCTTCAACACGTACGGAAGCCGCATGCGGCTCACCGACGGACGCGCCATCCCCACCTTCATCCGCCAGGCCCTGCGGGGCGAGCCGCTGACCATGTACGGCGACGGCTCCCAGACGCGCTCGTTCACCTACGTGTCCGATCTCATCGAGGGCATCTGGAGGCTCATGCACGCGCCCGTGAACGACCCGGTCAATATCGGCAATCCGCGCGAGATGACGCTGCTCGAGCTGGCCAAGCACGTGCTGCGGGCCACCGGGTCCAGGAGCGAGATCGTCTTCCGGCCCCTCCCCACCGACGATCCCAAGGTGCGCCAGCCCGATATCGGCAAGGCCAGGCGCGTGCTCGGCTGGGTGCCCACCGTGGAGCTCGAGGAAGGCCTCGCGCGCACCGTGGAGTGGTGCCGCACCGTGGAGCAGCGCTCGTGAAGATCCTCGTCACGGGCGGAGCCGGCTTCATCGGCAGCCACGTCGTGGACGCCTTCGTGGCGGCGGGACACGCGGTGGCGGTGGTGGACAATCTCTCCACGGGCAACCGCCGCTGGCTCAACCCGAAGGCGAGCTTCCATGCCGTGGATCTCCGCAGCGCGCGGCTCGACGAGGTCTTCAGCGCCGAGCGGCCGGAGGCGGTCGCTCATCTGGCCGCCCAGGCCGCGGTGGGCCGATCCGTCGTGGACCCCGCCTTCGACGCCTCGGTGAACATCGCGGGCGGCCTCAACCTCCTCGACTGCTGCCGGCGCTTCGGGGTGGGGCGGATGATCTACTCGTCGAGCGGGGGCGCGGGCTACGGCGACACCGACGTCATCCCCACCCCGGAAGAGCATGCGAGCTGGCCCGTCTCCCCGTACGGCATCACCAAGGTGGCCGTCGAGCAGTACGATGCAGGCCCTTGGCCCGCTCTGGGGCATGCGCGGCATCTCACTCCGCTACGCGAACATCTACGGGCCCCGCCAGAACCCGGAGGGAGAGGCGGGAGTGATCGCCATCTTCTGCCATCGTCTCCTCTCCGGCCAGCCCATGATCATCAACGGCGACGGAAGGCAGACGCGCGACTTCGTCCACGTGGAGGACGTGGCGCGCGCCAACGTGCTGGCGCTCGAGCGTGCCGACGTCACGGGGCCGTGAACATCGGCACGGGCATCGAGACCTCGGTGACGGAGATCGCCGCGTCGCTCCGCGCCGCCGCCGGCTCGCCCACGCCGCCCGAGCACGCGCCCGCGCGTCCGGGCGAGCAGCGGCGGAGCTGTCTCGATCCGTCGCGGGCGGGGCGCGCGCTGGGCTGGCGTCCCGGGGTATCCCTGCGCGACGGTCTCGCCGCCACCTATGACTTCTTCAAGAAGGAGACCAACCGATGATCGACGAGGAGCTGCGGGCCATCCTGGCCTGCCCGGCCTGCAAGGGCGATCTGATCTTCGAGGAGACGCGCATCATCTGCGAGCGATGCCGCAAGGCCTATCCCATCCGCGACGGCATCCCCGTGATGCTCATCAGCGAGGCGCAGCCCTGGACTCCCGGAGCATAACCGCGGTCATCCTGGCGGGTGGCCAGGGCACGCGACTGCGTCCCCTGACCAACTCCGCCCCAAGCCTGTCGTCCCTCTCCTCAACGTTCCGTTCCTCGCCTACCAGCTGACCCTGCTGCGTCGTCACGGGGTAGAGCGCGTCGTCCTGTCCTGCTCCTATCTCGTGGACGAGATCCGCCAGGCCATGGGCGACGGCCGCCGATGGGACGTCTCTCTCGAGTACGTGGTCGAGACGGAGCCGTTGGGAACGGCGGGAGGCGTCCGGAACGCCGCCGATCTGGTGAGCGGGCTGGTGGTCGTCCTCAACGGCGATATCCTGACCGACGCCGACGTGTCCGGCATGCTCCGCTTCCACTCGGAGCGAGGCTCGCGCGCCACCATCTTCCTCACCCGCGTGGAAGACACCAGCCCCTATGGGCTGGTCGAGCTGGCGGGCGACGGCCGCGTCAAGCGTTTCGTCGAGAAGCCGGGCCCGGCCGACCGCACCACCACCGACACCATCAATGCCGGCATCTACGTGCTCGACGCCGCGCTGCTCGACCGGATCCCCGCCGGCCGCGTGGCGTCCATGGAGCGTGAATTCTTTCCCGGTCTCCTCGCCGACGCCGTGCCGTGCTTCGGCTGGATCGGCGACTGCTACTGGATCGACATCGGGAGCCCGGCCAAGTACCGGCAGGCCCATCTCGACCTGCTCGCCGGCCGTGTCCGGACCGATCTCGGCCTCGCGGGAGCGTCCGGCGATCGGCGCTCGATCGCCGCCGACGCGGTGCTCGGCGCCCGCGTGCAGACCCTGGCGCCCGTGGTGGTCGGCGCGGCCTGCCGGCTCGGTGATGATGCCCGCGTGGGCCCCTCGACCGTCCTCGGTCCAGGCTGCGAGGTGGGAGCGGGAGCGGTGGTGGAAGGCGCCGTCCTCTGGGACGGCGTGTCGGTCGGGCGCCGGAGCCGTCCTCCGCGACTGCATCGTGGGCGCGGGCGTTCGCGTCGCCCCGCGCGCCCAGGTCGGCCCCGGAACCGTCCTCGAGGACGGCGCCGTCGTGGGCTGACGCGCCCGCCTTCCCTCCGACGCATCGCAACTCCCCGCGTGATATCCTGAACACGATGGCCATCGAGCGTATCCGCAACTTCTCCATCGTCGCCCACATCGATCACGGCAAGTCCACGCTGGCGGACCGCCTCCTATCCCTCACCGGCACCATGGACGCCAAGAAAGCGGTGGGGCAGGTCCTCGACTCCATGGACCTCGAGAAGGAGCGGGGCATCACCATCAAGGCCCACACCGTGCGCCTGCTCTACACCGCGCGCGACGGCCATGAATACACCCTCAATCTCATCGACACGCCGGGCCACGTGGACTTCTCGTACGAGGTCTCCCGCTCGCTCGCCGCCTGCGAGGGCGCCGTCCTCATCGTGGACGCCGGGCAGGGCGTGGAAGCCCAGACCCTGGCCAACTTCTACCTCGCCCTCGACGGCGGTCTCGAGATCGTCCCCGTCATCAACAAGATCGACCTGCCCGCCGCCGACGTGGAGGGCACGCGGACCCAGATCACCGACATCCTCGGCCTCGACGGCGACGAGGCCCTCGCCATCTCCGCCAAGCACGGCACGGGCGTGCCCGAGGTGCTGGAGGCCGTGGTCAGCCGGGTGCCCGCGCCCAAGGGCGACCCCGACGCGCCTCTCAAAGCGCTCGTCTTCGACTCCTTCTACGATTCCTATCAGGGCGTGGTGGTGTACATCCGTCTCATGGACGGGCGGGTGCGGGCGGGCCAGCGCATCCTCCTCATGTCCAACGGCAAGACGTACGAGGTGCAGCAGGTCGGCGTGTTCGCCCCCGACATGCGGCCGGTGGAGGAGCTGAGCGCGGGCCAGGTCGGCTTCCTCACCGCGTCAATCAAGCGCGTGGCCGATGCCAAGATGGGCGAGACGATCACCGACGTGCTCCGCCCCACCGCCGAGCCCTGCCCTGGTTACCGCGACGCCAAACCCATGGTGTTCGCCGGCCTCTATCCCATCGAGGACACCGACTACGAGGGGCTGCGCGACGCCCTCGAGAAGCTGCGTCTGAACGACTCGGCCTTCAGCTTCGAGCCGGAGACCTCGCTCGCCCTCGGCTACGGCTTCCGCTGCGGCTTCCTCGGGATGCTCCACCTCGAGATCGTCCAGGAGCGGCTGGAGCGCGAGTTCAACCTCTCCCTGATCGTGACCGCGCCGTCCGTGCGCTTCCGGATCGTCACCCCGCAGGGCGAGACCATCGAGATCGATAATCCGTCGAAGCTGCCCCCGCCCGACAAGATCGAGCGCATCGAGGAGCCCTACGTGCGCGGCTCCATCTTCGTGCCCACGGAGTTCATGAGCGAGATCTACAAGCTCGCCCAGGAGAAGCGCGGCGAGCACAAGTCGCTCGAGTACGTGGGCAAGCGCTGCCACATCCAGTTCGACTTCCCCCTCTCCGAGATCGTGGTCGACTTCTACGACCGGCTCAAGTCCATCTCCAAGGGCTACGCCTCGTTCGACTACGACTTCCTCGAGTTCCGGGAGTCGGACATGGTCAAGCTCGATATCCTCCTGAACGGCGACCCGGTGGACGCGCTGTCGCGTCATCGTCCACCGCGACAAGGCCTACGAGAAGGGCAAGGCGCTGACCGAGAAGCTCCGCGGGGTCATTCCGCGCCAGCTCTACGAGGTGGCCATCCAGGCGGCGATCGGGAGCCGGGTCATTGCCCGCGAGACGGTCAAGGCCATGGGCAAGAACGTGACCGCCAAGTGCTACGGCGGCGACATCTCGCGCAAGCGCAAGCTCCTCGAGAAGCAGAAGGAGGGCAAGAAGCGCATGAAGCAGGTGGGCAAGGTCGAGGTGCCGCAGGAAGCCTTCCTGTCGGTCCTCAAGAGCTGAGCGCCCCATGAACCACACCGAGACGCAACCCGAAGCCCCCGCGCCCGCCGAGGTCGCCGTCGCTCCGGTACGGCGGAAGTCACTCTTCCGCGAGTACGCGGAGGCCATCCTCATCGCGGTGCTCCTCGCCCTCGTCATCCGCCAGTGCGGCGTGCAGGCCTTCACCATTCCCGTCGGGCTCGATGATGGACACCCTGCTCGTGGGCGACTACATCCTCGTCAACAAGTTCCTCTACGGCGCCGAGCTGCCCTTCACCGACGCGCACCTGCCTGGCCTGCGCAAGCCCGAGCGTGGGGATATCGTCGTCTTCAAGTATCCGAACGACGAGACCCGCGACTTCATCAAGCGCATCGTGGCCGTGGGAGGCGATACGGTGCAGGTGGTGGACAACCGGGTCGTGCTCAACGGCCGCCTGATCGACGAGCCCTATATCCGTCCCGGCTCCATCCCCTCCTCGCCCTCCACCCACTGCGGCTACCTCTACGGCTGCGAGCCGACGGTGGTCCCCCAGGGGTCGTACTTCGTCATGGGCGACAACCGGGACAATTCCCAGGACAGCCGCTACTGGGGATTCGTGCGGCGCGAGAAGATCCGCGGCAAGGCCTTCCTCATCTACTGGTCGTGGAATGGGAGAGTCACTGGCCCCGCTGGTCCCGCATCGGCGCCTGGCTGCCGTAGGCGGCCGATAAGGGCCCATCTGCTTCGTTGGCGCCCCGCCGCCGCACGCTCAACGTACAGAAAGTACGCCTCGCGCGGCTGCGGGCGCCGCCTCGCATCTGGACCCTTCTCGACCGCCTACTCGCGTTTCCGAGCGGTCCACAGGAACCCAGGGAGCAGTCGCTTTCGTGAATCCGCTTGATGGTTGGGTGCCTCGGTCGAGGTTGCTGGGGGTGTATCTGCATATTCCTTTCTGTACGCAGCGGTGCGGGTATTGCTCGTTCAATACGGCGCCCGATGGGCCGGGAGCTGTTGAGCGGTTTCTTCCGGCTCTGCTTGGCGAGATGGATATCGTTGCTGGGGCGCCGTGGGCGGGCGGGGTCGACGTGCGCAGCGTGTTCCTGGGCGGAGGCACGCCGTCGCTGCTGCCGGCCGAGGCCATGGCGTGCATCCTCGAGCGGCTGCGGCGAGCGATTCGGCATAGTGGCGGGGGCCGAGGTCACCGTCGAATGCAATCCGGAGAGCGTGAGCCGTGAGCGGCTCGAAGGCTATCGGCGCGCGGGGGTGACGCGGATCAGCCTCGGTGTCCAGAGCCTCGACGACCGCATCCTGCCCACCCTCGACCGTCTTCACACGGCGGCCCAGGCGCGAGAGGCCTTCGAGGCGGCCCGCGCCGCCGGCTTCGACGACGTCAGCGTCGACCTGATCTACGGTCTGCCCGGCCTCGATCTGTCCACCTGGGAGGCCACGGTCAAGGAGGCGCTCGACTGGAGGCCCGACCATCTCTCGGCGTATGCCCTCACCCTCGACGAGGGCAGTCTCTGGCACGCGGCCGGAGTGACCGGCGTGCCTCCCGAGGAGACCACCACCGCGCAGTACCGGCGCCTCGCCGAGCTCGCGGCGGAGACGGGACTCGAGCACTACGAGGTGTCCAACTACGCGCGCCCGGGGCACCGCTCCCGGCACAACCAGATCTACTGGCACGCCGAGGAGTATCTGGGCCTGGGGCCGGGCGCCTGCGGGTATCTCGGCGACGTGCGCTACGGCAACGTCAAGCCGGTTGAGCGCTACGGCGCCATGGTCGGGCGGGGGCATCTTCCCGTGGGCACTCACGAGATTCTGACGCCGCGCCAGCGCCTGGCCGAGCGTCTCATCCTCGGCCTCCGGCTCCGCGATGGCGTGCCCCGGGAGTGGATCGAGGAGCGCGTGGCCGCCGAGCCCGGCCGCCTGCCGCGCCGTGCTCGACGCGTGGCGCGAGCGCGGGCTGCTCGTCGAAGGCGACGGACGCCTGAGCCTCACCGAAGCCGGGCTTTCTCCTCTCCGACGCGCTCTTCATGGAGCTGCTTTAATCGGTTACGATACAAGCAACATGTCTTTGCCGAATCTCGACCAGCGCCTGCGTCAGGTGCTCCTCGCGGTGATCGCGGAATACGTCGAGACCGCCCAGCCCGTAGGCTCCCGCTCCATATCGCGGCGCCACATTCAGGGCTTGTCGCCGGCTACCATTCGCAATGCCATGGCCGACCTCGAGGACATGGGCTATCTCACCCATCCCCACACCTCGGCCGGGCGCGTGCCCACCGACCGGGCCTATCGCTTCTACGTGGACGTCCTCGGTCAGGTGCCGTGGAAGGCCGTCGAAGTGGGCGGGCCGACCGCCGAGTCGACCGCCCCATCGGCGGACGCCGCGGAGCGGCTCATGGCGGGAACGCCCGGCCTGCTCTCGGACGGCACGCACATGACGGGTATGCTTCTCGCTCCTCCGCTCCGGCGCACCGCCCTCGACCGCATCGAGCTGGTCGGCCTGGGCGAGGACCGCGCCCTCGCGGTGGTGGTGACGGAGACGGGCTGGGTCACCGCCCGCGCCATCAGCCCGCTCCCCCGGCCCGGCTCCGAGGAGTTGCGCGAGATCGGCCGCACCCTGACCCGCCGCTATCGGGGCAAGACCTTCCAGGCCATTCTCGACGACGTGGAGCGGCCGGCTGATCCGCTCGACCCGCTGTGGACGCGCCATCGCAGCCTCCTCGAGCAGATCGGCGGCCTCCTCCGCGACCGCAACCTCTATATCAGCGGCGCCATCAACGTGCTGGATCATCCGGATTTCAGCGACGTGGGCACCATGCGGGGCCTCCTCAAGGCCTTCGAGGACAAAGCGAGGATCGTCGACCTCCTGACGCGCATGGCCGAGGAGCGCGGCGTACAGGTCATGATCGGCGGGGAGAACCCGGTGGAGGAGATGCGCGAGTGCAGCCTCATCACCTCGACCTATACCTATCGTGGGCAGGTCCTCGGCGTCCTCGGGGTGGTAGGCCCTCGCCGCATGGCCTATGGGGATGTCATCTCGATCGTGGACGAGACGGCCCGTCTCGTCTCGAACTCGCTGTCGAGGGTCCAGCGAGAGCTGTACCTGCCCGGCTGAGCGCTCGTCCGCGAATCGACCACCGGGGACCCCTGCGATCCGTCTGCTATACTTTGAATGACCATGACTGACGACCTTCTGAGCTCCGATAGCGACGCTTTGCCCCTCGAGCCCGAGGAGGAGATTCAGCGCCTCCGCGATGCCCTCCAGGCGAAGACCCAGGAGGCCGAGGAGCACCGGGAGCGCTACCTCCGCGGCGCCGCCGAGTTCGACAATGCGCGCAAGCGCGCGGCGCGCGAGCGGGAAGACTACACGCGCTACGCCAACGAGTCGTTGCTGCGCGAGCTCCTCCCGGTCCTCGACAACTTCAGCCGAGCCCTCCAGGCCGCCCGGAGCGAGCCGGGGGCGGCCGCGGTAACCGCCGGGGTGGAGCTGATCCAGCGCGAGCTCCTGCGCGTCCTCGAGAAGTTCGGGGTCACCCCTTCGACTCCGTGGGCCAGCCCTTCGATCCCGAGCGGCACGAGGCGATCGCGCGGGTGCCCGCGGTGGGCCAGCCCGAGGGCACGGTGGTGAACGAGACGGCGCGCGGCTACATGCTCAACGGACGGGTGCTTCGCCCCGCCATGGTCACGGTGGCCACGCTGCCTGACGCAACCGCCGACTCGTAGTGGCGTCCAAGGACTACTACGGGCTCCTCGGCGTCGGACGCGATGCCGACGACGCCGCGCTGAAGAAGGCGTACCGCACCCTCGCCCGCCAGCACCATCCCGACAGGAACCCGGGGACCGCCACGCCGAGGAGCGCTTCAAGGAGATCAGCGAGGCCTACGCCGTGCTCTCCGATCCCGACAAGCGGGCCCAGTACGACCGCTTCGGCACGGTGTCGGGTCCCGGCGGACCTGGCGAGGCGGGCTTCGGCACCATCTTCGAGGATCTCTTCGAGGGCTTCTTCGGAGGCGGAGGGGGCGGCCGGCGCGGGCGTTCGCGGCGGGGTGAGGATCTCCAGTACCGGCTCGAGATATCTCTCGAAGAGGCGGCGCGGGGAATGGAGACCAAGCTCCAGATTCCCCGCCACGAGAGCTGCGAGACCTGCCGCGGCACCGGCCAGCAGGAGGGGACGACGCCGGAGACCTGCGGCACCTGCCGCGGCCAGGGCCAGGTGCGCTTCTCCCAGGGCTTCCTCACCGTGGCGCGTCCCTGTCCAGCCTGCGGCGGCGCGGGCACTCTCAACCGTTATCCATGCAGCGCGTGCCGCGGCGAAGGGCGGGTGGCGCGCGAGCGAATGCTCACCGTCACCATTCCCGCGGGGATCGCGGAGGGCAATCAGCTCCGCCTCACCGGCGAGGGTGAAGGTGGCCTCCACGGCGCTCCCCGGCGATCTCTACGTCCTCGTCCAGATACGCCCGCACGAGATCTTCGAGCGCCACGGCGCCGACATCGTCTGCGCCCTGCCCCTGACCTATCCCCAGGTGTGCCTGGGTGACGAGGTGGACGTGCCTGTCCTCGACGGCAAGGCCAGGCTCACCGTTCCCGCGGGGACGCAGCCAGGACAGCGGCTCGTGCTCAAGGGCAAGGGCATGCCGCATCTGCGAGGGCGCGGGCACGGCAATGCCGTCTACGAGGTGATTCTCGAAGTGCCGAAGAAGCTCTCGCCGCGAGAGCGCGAGCTACTCGGTGAGCTCCACGAGGTATCGAAGGAATCCTCTGGTCCGCTCCTCTCCTCCTTCGTCGATCGGATGAAGAAGCTCTTCGGCAGTTGATGGCTTTCTGGCAGCTGACCGTCCCCAGCTCGCCCGACACGTCAGAAGGCCTGACCAACTTTCTCTGGGAGCAGGGCGCCCTCGGCGTCGTCGAGGAAGAGGGTCCGGCCGCGCCGTCTCGCCTCCGAGCGTTCTTTCCCGACAGCGCCTCCTCGGCCGCCCTCGTGAGCTCGACGAAGTCCTACGTCGCCGGCCTGGACGTCCTCGGCTTCCGCACCGCACGGGGCGAGGTGGAGATCGCGCCCCTCCTCGAGGAAGCGTGGGCCAGCGCCTGGCAGCAATCTTTCCCGCCTCGCGCGGTGGGCCGGCGGCTCTGGATCAAGCCGCCGTGGGAGCCGGCGGAGGCCGCGGGCCGGGTGTCGGTGGTGATCGAGCCGGGACGCGCCTTCGGTACCGGACATCATGGCAGCACCGAGGGCTGCCTCGATCTTCTCGACCGGGTGATGGGCGATGCGCCGCCTCCGCGGGCCCTCGACGTGGGCATCGGCACCGGGATCCTCGCCGTCGCCGCCATCAAGCTCGGCGTCTCCTCCGTGCTCGGGCTCGACGTTGATCCCGACGCGGTGGCCGCGGCGAGGGTCAATGCCACACGCAACGGCTGCGACCCACGGATCGAGGTCCGCATGGAAGGCCTCGAATCGCTCGGCGACGCCGCGCCCGTTCCCCTCGTGCTGGCCAATCTGCTCGCCCATACCCACCTCGCCCTTTCGTCCCGCGCTACCGGCGGGTCGTCGCTCCCGCGGGGGCGCTGATCCTGGGCGGCATCCTCGAGGCCGAGGCCGCGGCCGTGGTGGCCGCGCTCGAGGGAGCAGGGCTTCACGCTTCGCGAGCAGCTCGTGGTCGAGGGCTGGTCCTCGCTCTGGCTGGAGGCCACCAGCGCATGAGACGATTCCGCGTCCGCCCCGAGAACATCGTGGGCGATCGCGTGACCTTCGACGCCGACGAGACGCGCCATCTCAGGCGCGTGCTCCGCCTGGGGCCTGGAGACGTCGTGGAGGCGCTGGACGGCACAGGCACCATGCTCACCGTGAGGATCGAGTCGGCGGCCCCGCGGGGAGCCGAGGGCACGGTGCTGTCCCGCACCGCGCACCGGACGGAGTCGCCCCTTCGCCTCGTCCTCGCCCAGGGAATCGCCAAGGGCGACAAGATGGAGACCATCATACGGATGGCCACCGAGCTCGGCGTGACCCAGGTCGTGCCGCTCACCACGGCCCGCGCGGTGGTGAAGGTCGAGCCGGGTCGAAGAGAAGCGCGGGTGACTCGCTGGGAGCGCGTGGCGCAGGAGGCGGCCAAGCAGAGCGGCCGGGCCGTCATTCCCGAAATCGCGCGGCCTCAGGCTCTGGATGAGTGGCTGGCCGCCAGAAAGTCGGGAGGTCTCCTCGTCTGCCTCTGGGAAGGCGCGCTCACTGCCCTCGTTCCCCAGCTCCCCCAGGCGCTCGTCGCTGACGCCACGCTCGTGGTCGGGCCTGAGGGCGGGCTCGAGTCTGCCGAGGCGGGGACGCTGGAGAAGGCCGGGGCGGTGGTAGGCAATCTGGGCGGACGGATCCTCAGGGCCGAGACGGCGGGGCCGGTAGGGCTGGCCATCCTGCAGGCGCGCTACGGGGATCTCGGCGGAGGCGGATCCTGAGCACGGGATACGCCTACTTCGAGGTGGACGGCGGCAGGGGTGTGAGCGGGAAGGGCCACACCCTTCAGGAAGCCTTTGCCCAGGTCGGGGTGGGAGTCCTCGCTCTCGTCGCGGACCCTGCCTCGGTCGAGGAGCGGGAGACACGGGCCGTCCGGGCCCACGGAGTCGACCTGGTCGATCTCCTCGTCAATTGGCTCAACGAGTGTCTTTACGTCCTCGACGTCGAGGGCTTCGTGGCCCGCCGGATCGAGTTCATCACCTTCGTTCCCCATCGCGCCGCCCTGGGAGGAGAGCCCACGCGGCTCCACTGTCTCCTCCATGGGGAGGAAGCCGAGCCTGCCCGTCACCGCTCTGGCCCACCCTTGGGCGCGTTCTCGACCAAGGGCGCTGCGATCATCGAAGGCCATGAAAGCGTTGAAGCGCGGGCTGTTACACAGGGCTAGAGACCATTCATGCTCGTCACCAAAATGAGACAGTAGGTACTTTCCGCCGTGTCCATGAGTCATCGAATAGAGGCCCTCCATGGGCGGAACTGAAGCAAAAGTCCAATCTAAACAGCAATTTATACCAGATGCGCAATTATGGCACCCCCTTGCTACCTATGGGCCACGGAATGGGTAACCAGCGGACCATCCGGAGGGAGGTCTCGGTAGAGGGAATCGGGCTTCATTCCGGTGACCCCGTCAAGCTGACTCTCTCTCCCGCAGCAGCCGACACCGGGATTCTCTTCAGAGCCTCCGACGGCACCCTCATACCCGCTGACATCGACCATGTGGTCGACGGACGTGGGGCGACAACCCTGGGAGCCTTCGGCGTCCGGGTGCGCACGGTCGAGCATCTCATGGCCGCGGCGGCCGCGCCTCGGCATCGACAACCTGGTGGCCGACATCAGCGCCGAGGAAGTGCCGGCGCTCGACGGCAGCTCCAAGCCCTTCGTGGATCTGCTCTACTCCGCGGGCTCCGTCACCCTTCCCGTTCCGCGCCGCCCGGTGGCGATCCGCGAGCCGCTCCGGGTGGGCGACAACAGCCGCTGGCTCGAGATCGCGCCGTCTGATTCGTTCCGTATCACGTACACGCTCGACAATCCCCATCCCGTGGTCGGACTGCAGGTCGCGTCTCTCGAGGTGAGCGAGAGCACGTTCGTGGAGGAGCTGGCGCCCGCCCGCACCTACGGCTTCTTGAGAGACGTCGCGGTGATGCGGAAGAACGGCCTGGCCCGCGGCGGCTCGCTGGAGAACGCGGTGGTGGTGGGCAAGCGCTCGGTCCTCAACGACAGCCTGCGCTTCCAGGACGAGTTCGTCCGGCACAAGATGCTGGACCTGGTGGGCGACCTCTGGCTGCTCGGGCGTCCGCTCCAGGGGCACGTCACCGCCCACAACGGCGGCCACGCGCTGAATCACGAGCTGGTGGCCGCAGTGCGGACGGCCTTCGCCACCGAGCGGCGCCAGCGCGTCGTGCGGACGCAGGTCAAGGCGGTGGGCAGCCTGGCGGACCGGCTCGAGCAGCTCGTGCCGGGTGGCTTGTCGTCACAGCCCGGTATCGCCGCCCTCTAGTTCCTTCCGGTCGTCCGGACTTCTCCGGGCTCCCGGACCTCCCCGACGCTATAATGTTGTACCCGTGGGGACCCTCCAGCTGTGAGCCGGACTAGCCTGAGCGTGATCGCCCTGATCGCCCTGGCCATGGTGTCTCTGCTCGTTCCCCTGGCCCAGGCTGATACCGAGCTCCGCATCAGCAATCTCTCCGTCTTCCTGAACGACTACGACGTCACGGTGCAGGGCGTGCTCCTGGGCGCCGTGCCCTCCTCCCTCACGGAGAGCCTGCAGAGCGGGGTGCCCGTGCACGTGCGGTTCGTGGTGGAGCTCTGGCAGCAGCGCTTCCGCGACAAGCTCCTGCAGACGCGCATCATCGAGCGCCAGCTCACCTACAACCCCGCGACCAAGGAATACAAGGTCGTGTCGCTGAACGGGGAAGACCGCGAGGCGTTCATGACCAAGCAGCTTCGCGACGCGCAGCGGGTGCTGTCCGAGCTGCGCGCGGGCAAGCTCGCCCCCGACGCCGCCCTCGACCCGCGCGAGCTCTACTTCGTGCGGGTACGCGCCGATGTCTCGCTCAACGGCGTCAATTCCTGGATCGCGCGCTTCAGCGGGGAGGCGGCGGAGACGGGCTGGGTCCAGTCCCCTCTCCTCACGCCCACGAGACGGCAGTGAGCCCGTTGACCGAGGGACCGGCCGAGCAGAGGCGCCACTACCGGCGCAACCTGCTCATCGTCTCCGGAGGGCTCGCCCTCCTCGGGTTCGCGTGGTGGGGCTTCAAGGTCTGGATCCACCAGCCCCAGGTGCCGCTCGCCTCGAATCTGGCCGTCTTCGCCCTCTTCAATCTGAACCTGATCGTCTTCCTCCTCCTCGTCGTTCTCCTCTTCCGCAACCTCGTCAAGCTCGCCTTCGAGCGCCGGCAGAAAGTGCTGGGGGCCCGCTTCAAGACCAAGCTCGTCCTCGCCTTTCTCTCCCTCGCCCTCACCCCGGCCATTCTCATCTTCATCATCGCCTCGAACTTCATCAACACGTCCATCGAGGGATGGTTCAAGCCGCAGGTGGAGCGTCCACTCGATCAGGCCCTCGAGGTGGCCCAGACCTACTACCAGGGCCAGGAGGCCATGGCCTTGCGCCATGCGCGCTACATGGCCGACGTGCTGGCCCGCGAGGGGTTCATGGCCCCCGCCCAGCGCACCGTGCTGTCCACCTATCTCACCGGCCAGCAGGAACGGCTGGGGCTCGCCGCCATCACGGTGTTCAACCGCGCCGGGCAGCCCGTGCTTCACGCCAAGGACGTGGCCCTCGCCACCGTGCCCACGCGCTCCGTGAACAAGGAGCAGCTGCGCCGCGGCCTCTCCGGCCAGGAAGTCACCACCGTCCACGAGCTCGACGACGGCGACATGATCCAGGCCATCGTGCCCATCAAGTCGGGCGATCGCGCCCTGCTCGGGGCGATCGTGGTCGGCACCTACGTGCCGCAGCGGCTCGAGACGCGGCTACGCGGCATCAGCCAGTCCTTCCAGGAGTACAAGCAGCTGCGGCTGCTCCGCCAGCCCCTCAAGGGCATCTACATCCTGCTCTTCCTCCTCATGACCCTCGTCATCGTGTTCTCCGCCACGTGGTTCGGCCTGTACCTCGCTCGGGGTATCACCGAGCCCGTGCAGATGCTCGCCGAGGGCACGCGGGCGGTGGCCGCGGGCAATCTCAACTACAAGGTCCAGGTGCGCGCCGACGACGAGCTGGGCGTGCTCGTGGATTCGTTCAACCGCATGACGGGCGATCTCGCCCTCTCCCAGACACGGGCTCGAGCACACCTACCGTGACCTCCAGGCCAAGCACGAAGAGGTGGAGCAGCGGCGCCGCTACACGGAGACGGTGCTCGACGCGCAGTGGCCACGGGTGTGCTCTCGCTCGACGCCTCGGGACGCATCACCACCGTCAATGGCGCCGCCGAGCTGCATGCTGGGCGTGTCGGCGGGAGAGGCGCTCGGCCAGCCTTCCACGGCCGTGCTGCGGCCACCCGTTCACTCGGAGCTCGCCGCGCTCATCCAGCGCATGAACCGGCTGCGCGAGAACGCGCTGGAGCGAGAGGTGCACCTCCGGCGCGAAGGCCACTCCGTGACGCTCCTCGCCTCGGCCACCGCGCTCAAGGGACCCGAGGACGCCTATCTCGGCATGGTCCTCGTCTTCGACGACCTGACCGAGCTCCTCAAGGCCCAGCGCCTCGCCGCCTGGCGCGAGGTGGCGCAGCGCATCGCCCACGAGATCAAGAACCCGCTCACGCCGATCCAGCTCTCGGCCCAGCGCCTGCGCCGCCGCCTGTCCACGGACCGGAGCCCGGAGGAGAAGCGTCTGCTCGAGGGAGGCGACGGCCACCATCGTCCAGGAGGTGGAAGGGCTGAAGCAGCTCGTGGACGAGTTCTCCCGCTTCGCGCGCATGCCCTCGCTTCAGCCCCGGGCCACCGACCTCGGACGCCTGCTCGAGGGCGTGGTGGTCCTCTACCGCGAGTCGCACGCCGCCCTCGACATCAAGGTGAGCTTCTCCCCCGACATGCCGCAGGTGGACGTGGACCCCGACCAGATCAAGCGGGCGGTGCTGAATCTCGTGGACAACGCGGTGGAGGCGGTGGGCGGCTCGGGCCAGGTCGACCCTGGAGACGGTCTGGATGCCGGAGAGCCGCCGCGCCCGCATCACCGTGGCCGACGACGGCCCGGGCATCCAGGCCGAGGACAAGGAACGCCTCTTCCTGCCCTACTTCTCCACGAAGTCCAACGGCACCGGCCTCGGACTGTCCATCGTGCATCAGATCGTGACCGACCACGGCGGCACCATCTGGGTCGAAGACGTGGTACCGCAGGGGACGCGCTTCGTGGTCGAGCTGCCCGTGGGGCGCCTCGCCGTCACGCCGGCGGAGCCGCCCACCCCGGTGAAGGCCGGATAGATGGCGGGCGAGCACATCCTCATCGTGGACGACGAGAAGCTCATCCAGAGCACCCTGCGCGGCGTGCTCGAGGACGAGGGCTATCGCGTCACGTCGGCGGGCACGGGAGAGGAAGCGCTGGCCCGCCTGATCGACGACGCGCCCGATCTGGTGTTCCTCGACATCTGGATGCCCGGCATGGACGGGCTGGAGGCGCTGGCCGAGATGAAGCACCGGCGGCCCGACACGGCGGTGGTGATGATCTCCGGCCACGCCACCATCGAGACCGCGGTGAAGGCGACCAAGCTGGGCGCCTACGACTTCATCGAGAAGCCGCTCTCCCTGGAGAAGACGCTGCTCGTGGTCGCGCGCACCCTCGAGCACGCCCGCCTGCGCCAGGAGCACCGGCAGCTGCGCGAGCGCGTGGAGCGGGGACAGGAGATCGTGGGCAAGAGCGCGGCCATCGAGGAGCTGCGCCAGCAAATCAGCATCGCCGCCCCGACCACGGGCCGCGTGCTCATCCACGGCGACAGCGGCTCGGGCAAGGAGCTGGTGGCCCGGGCCATCCACGCGCGGTCTACCCGAGCCGAAGGCTCCTTCGTGGAGGTCAACTGCGCCGCCGTCCCCGAGGAGCTGATCGAGTCCGAGCTCTTCGGCCACGAGCGGGGCGCCTTCACGGGCGCGGTGGCGCGCCGCCGGGGCAAGTTCGAGCTGGCCGACGGAGGCACCCTCTTCCTCGACGAGATCGCGGACATGAGCCTGAAGACCCAGGCCAAGGTGCTCCGCGTGCTGGAGGAGCAGGCCTTCGAGCGGGTAGGAGGCAAGGAGACGCTTCGCGTGGACGTGCGCGTCATCGCCGCCTCGAACCAGAATCTCCAGGAGCAGATCGTGGCCGGGCGCTTCCGCGAGGATCTCTTCTACCGGCTCAACGTCATCCCCATCGAGGTGCCGTCGCTGCGGCGGCGCAAGGAAGACATCCCCGCTCTCGTGGAGCACTTCATCACGCTGTTCTCCGTGGAGAACGGGCGGCGGCCCAAGACGATGTCCGTGGAGGCCCTCGCCTACTTTCTCTCCTACGACTGGCCGGGCAATGTGCGCGAGCTCCGCAACATGGTGGAGCGGCTCGTCATCATGGCTCCGCGTGATGTCATCGGGCCGGAGGACCTCCCTGCCGCCCCTACGCACCCGCGAGGAGGCCGTCGACGGGCGACGACGCGCCCAGCGCGACCGCACGCTCAAGGAGGCGCGCGAGGCCTTCGAGCGCGCCTACATCCTGGGCGAGCTGCGCGCGCACGAATGGAACATGACGCGCACCGCGGAGAAGCTCGGCATCGAGCGGAGCCACCTCTACCGCAAGCTCAAGGCCTACGGGATCGCTCCTCCCAAGGCATAGCCTTTGTGGTGCCCGAACTACCTGGGCGCGAGGCGGGCGGGGCCTGACGTCGGGGGCGGGGTGCGCTCCCAGACCACGCTGAGTCGCAATCCGTGTCACCACTCGGGCCCGCCACGAGATGCTGGTTGCCGGCTTCGAGAATCTCCCCAGAAGACACGGGTCTGGGAGCGCACCCCCGCCCCCGACGCCACCCGCCCGGCTGCACAAATGGTGCTCGATCGAGCAACGTTACTGCGCTGAGGCGCGCTTGGAAGCTCTCCAAGGGCGGCGTGGCGTTTCCTTCGCTGGCGTTTCGTGATACCTAGATAGGGCCGCTGACGCGCCAGTGCCGTCGTGGAACAGCCGGGCACAGCCTGGAAATGGATTCCACGCGGGTCATGACCCGCCAAGGAGGATTCGCATGCGACGTCTCTCTCGGATGTTCACCATCCTGCTCGCCGTGGTCCTGGGCGCCGCCGGCACCGTGCTCGCCCAGTCCAAGGAGCCCGTGAAGATCGGGCTCTCCGCGGCCGTGTCGGGCGGCTCCGCCGCCTCGGGCGAGGCCATCAAGCGCGGCCTCCAGATCGCCATCGACGAGATCAACGGCAAGGGCGGCGTGCTGGGCGGGCGCAAGCTCGAGCTGGTCATCCGCGACGACGAGGGCAATCCGCAGAAGGGCGTCACCATCGCGCGCGAGCTGGTGGAGCGCGAGAAGGTGGCGGCGGTCTTCGGAGGTCTCCACACCACGGTGGCCCTCGCCCAGGTGCCGGTGTGGCAGGAGCTCAAGGTGCCGTACATGGGCACGTGGGCGGCCGGCACCAATGTCACGCGCAACGGGCAGACTCCCAACTACGTCTTCCGTGTCTCCGCCAACGACGACTACGTCGATCGCTTCCTCTCCCGCTACGCGATGGACGCGCTCAAGAAGGGCAAGCCGGGCCTGCTCCTCGAGAACACGCCGTGGGGCCAGTCCAACGAAGTGGGCCTGACCAAGTGGTTCGGCGAGAAGGGCGTGAAGGCGGTGGGCGTGGAGCGCTTCAACTGGAACGATCCCGACATGAGCCCGCAGCTCCTGCGCCTCAAGAACGCGGGAGCGGATCTCATCGTGCTCGTGGCCAATGCCCCGGAAGGGGCGCAGGTGCTCCGCTCCAAGTCCAAGCTCGGCTGGGACGCGGCCATGATCTCGCACTGGGGCATCTCGGGCGGGCGCTTCGCGGAGCTGACCGGCGATCTCTCGGAAGGCGTCACCTTCCTCCAGACCTATACGTTCTTCGGCAAGCAGAACGAGCGCGGCCAGTACGTGCTCAAGATGCTGCGGGACAAGTACGGCGTGAAGGAGCCGGGCGACGTCATCGCCCCCGTGGGCACCGCCAATGCCTACGACGGGATGCACCTGGTGGCCATGGCCATCGACCAGGCCGGATCCACCGACGGGCCCAAGGTCCGCGAGGCGCTCGAGAATCTCAAGGGCGAGTACAAGGGCCTGATCAAGACCTACAAGCATCCGTTCACGGCGGAGCAGCACGACGCGCTGACCGACGAGGACTACGTGATGGTCGTCTGGAAGGGCGGCAAGATCGTTCCGATCAGCATGAAGTAGGGCCCGCGCCCATCTACATCCAGCTCCTCGTCACCGGCCTCGCCCTGGGCAGCATGTACGGGCTGGTCGCCCTCGGCTATCACATCACGTGGGCGACCAGCCGGACCATGAACTTTCCCAGGGGCACGCGGTGATGGTGGGGGCGGTGGTGGCCTACGCCGTCTTCGTCGGGCTGGGCTGGCCCTTTCCTCTCGCCCTCGTGCTGACCCTGGTGGCCCTCGCCGGCTTCGGCGCACTCGTGGAGCGGGTGGCCGTCCGTCCCTTCTTTCTTCGCGCCTCGCCCGCCTGGCTCCTCGCCACCATCGCCGTCGGCATCATCGCGGAGAACGTGGCCCAGCTCACCTTCGGCAAGGATGCGCGCGCTTTTCCCTCGCCGCTCATGCGGAAGCCGATCATCCTCGGCTCCGCCGGCTTCTATCCGCAGGAGCTCCTGGTGCCGGTGGTGGGACTGCTCCTCATGGGCCTCGTCCAGCTCTTCTATCACCGGACGGCCTATGGCAAACAGCTCAAGGCGGTAGCGTGGAATCCGGAGGCGGCGGGTCTCATGGGGATCAACATTCCCCGCGCGGTGATGGCGTCCTATGCTCTGTCCGCCCTCCTCGCCGGGGTGGCCGGCGTGCTCCTCGCCCCCTCCTCAACGTGTCGCCGCAGATGGGCACCATCATCGGGCTCAAGGCCTTCGCGGTGGCCATCATCGGCGGACTCAGCTCGGCCCCCGGCATCGTGGTGGCCGGACTCGGCTACGGGCTGGTGGAGTCCTTCACCGCCGGCTACGTCTCGACGCGGGCGCGCGAGATCGTGGGCTTCGGCCTGGTCATCCTCGTCCTCGTGGTGAGACCGTGGGGATTGCTCGGCGAGAAGCCCTCGAGGCGCGTGTGACCGACCGGCTCGGCTGGGCCGCCCTCGCCATCGCGGCCGCCCTCATTCCCTTCTTCACCTCCAACACCTACTACCTCTACGTCGTCATATCGGTGGGACTCCTCACCATCGTCACGGCCGGGCTCAACGTGCTCGTGGGCTTCACCGGACAGACCTCGCTCGGCCATGCCGGGCTCTACGCCTTCGGCGCCTACACCGCCGCGCTCTGCGTCACCCGGGCGGGAACGAGCGAAGGGGTCGCCATCGCCGCCGCCGTGGTGGTCACGTCCATGGTGGGGGCCGCGGTGGCCGCCGCCGCGCTCCGCGTCTCCGGTCCCTATCTGGCCATGGTCACCATTGCCTTCGGCCTCATCGTGGAGGGCGTGCTCATCGAGTGGGGCTCGCTGACCGGGGGACCCGGCGGCATCTTCAACATCCCCAAGCCGGGGTTGCGCACCCACTACTGGACGGTCATGCTGACGGCCGCGCTCGCTCTCTGGCTCACCGCCAATCTGCGCCGCTCCGCGTGGGGACGCGCCTGTCTCGCCGTCAAGAGCAGCGAGGTGGCCGCGGAATCGCTGGGGCTCTCCGCCTACTACGTGCGCATCGCCGCCTTCACGGTCTCCGCCGCCTTCGCGGGCGCGGCGGGTGCCCTCTTCACGTTTCTGAACGGCTACATCTCGCCGGACAGCTTCACCCTCCAGACGTCGATCCTGTTTCTCCTCGCCTTGCTCTTCGGGGGCTCGGGCGCATCGCGGGGCCCGTGGCGGGCAGCGTGGCGCTGACCATCCTGCCCGAGCTCCTCACCCGGCTCCTCGACTACCGGCTGATTCTCTACGGGTCGCTGCTCCTGCTGTCGATCTACTGGCTGCCTGAGGGTGTGGTAGGGGCGGTGTCGAGGGCTCGGCGATCGAGGCCGGCTTCTCTCGAATTCTCCCTCTCCCCTGTGGGAGAGGGCAGGGTGAGGGCCAGAGCCGCTTCTGGTGGCGAGCGAGGTGAATCTGTCTTTCGGCGGCGTCATGGCTCTGGCGGGCGTCACCCTCGCCGTGAATCGACAGCGCATACACGCGGTGATCGGCCCGAACGGAGCGGGAAAGACCTCGCTCCTCAACGTGCTGTCGGGCTTCTACGCTCCCGGACGCGGCACCATCATGCTGGACGGGCAATCGATCGCGGGTGTTCCGCCGTATGCCGTGGCGAGACGGGGCATCGCACGTACCTTCCAGACCGCCCAGGTCTTCGGCGACCTGTCCGTCCGGGACAACGTGGCGGTGGGCGTGGCAGGCCCCCGCCTCGGCTCTCCGCTCTCTGCGCTCCTCGCCACCCCGGGCAGTCGCGCCCGGGAGGCCGCGCTGCAGTCCCGAGCCCTCGTGCTCCTCCATGCGCTCGGACTCGCCGAGCTCACCGATGAGCCCGCCGACTCGCTCGCCGCCGGCCTCAGGCGCAAGCTCGAGATCGCCCGCGCCCTCGCTACCGAGCCGCTACTCCTCATGCTCGACGAGCCCGCGGCCGGACTGTCCCCCGCGGAGATCGCGGCGCTCGACGCTCAGCTGACCACGCTCCGCGGGCGGGGCGGCCCCGCCGTCATCCTCGTCGAGCATCACATGGACCTCGTCATGGCGGTGTCCGATCGGATCACCGTGCTCGACTACGGGCGCGTCATTGCCGAGGGCGGGCCCGCTGAGATCCGCCAGAATCCCGCGGTGATCGAGGCTTACCTGGGCGTGACCACGTGAGCACGCTCACCGTGTCGACTCTCCGCGCCGGCTATGGCGCGGTGGCCGTGCTCCACGATGTCACCATCGAGGTGCGACCGGGAGAGATCGTCACCGTGATCGGCGGCAACGGCGCGGGCAAGACCACGCTGCTCAAGACCATCGCGGGTGTCCTCCGTCCCGCCTCCGGGCGCGTCACCTTCGATGGCCGTGACATCGGGGGCGGCCCTCGTGGTGGGTGGCCCGCCACGGCATCGCCCTCGTGCCCGAGGGGCGCGGCGTCTTCGGCGACCAGAGCGTGCACGACAATCTCATGCTGGGCGCCCTCGCCCGCGCGAGCGGCCGCGACGCCCCCGCCGTGCGCGCCGACCTCGACACCGCGCTCGCTCTTTTCCCCGCCCTCGTGGAGAAGCTCCATCTGCCCGCGGCCGCGCTGTCGGGCGGCCAGCAGCAGATGCTCGCGGTGGCCCGCGGGCTCATGGCCCGGCCGCGCGTCATGCTCCTCGACGAGCCCTCCCTGGGTCTGGCGCCGCTCCTCGTTCGCGAGATCTTCTCGGCCATCGGTCGCCTGCGCGAGCAGGGGTGACCATCCTTCTCGTCGAGCAGATGGCCGCCCAGGCGCTGGCCCTCGCCGACCGCGCCTATGTTCTCGAGCGTGGGCGCATCGCCCTCGAAGGCACCGCGGCCGCCGTGCGCAGCGATCCCGCCGTGATCGAGGCGTATCTCGGCCGGCGCGCCGGCGCGGGCCCGTCTTGAAGGCCTCACCCGCCGCGACTATCATCCTTCCCGCCATGTCTCGATCACTCCGCATCGCGCGACTGGGCAGCGTATCGCTCGAGCGGCTCGCGGCCAAGGCCGACGGGCAGGGTCGCGTCCATTCCGTCTTCGACCGCGCGATCAATGTTCTCTGGCATGACGGCCGCCTCCTCACGCTTCACGGCCGGACGTCGCTCGCCGCGCCGTTCGCAGTGGCCCTCTCTGCGCTGCCTCCGCGCGGAGCGGTCACGCCGGGGATGCGCATCCGGAGCTCCGATTTCGACTGGGAGCGCGCCGAGACGGTAGCCCTCGAGATGCCCCGCGGCCCCCTCGCCTTCTCCGCCGATACACTGCCCGAGCCTTCGTGCGCGCGGGCGCTCGCCTCGGAGGCGGGTCTTCACGCGCGGCATGCGCTCGGGAAAAGCCTGAAGGGGCGCGACCTCTCCGCCTTCGTGGACGCTGTGGAGCGGTTGATCGGTCTCGGCGAAGGCCTCACCCCGGCGGGGGATGATTGCGTGGTGGGAGCGCTCGCGGCGATGCACCGCCTCGCCCCCGAATCCTTCATGAAGGATCGGGTCCGGCGCGATCGGCTCGCTGAGGCGGCAAGAAAGCGCACCACCGACGTGGCCCGCGATTTCCTCCTCGACGCCCTCGACGGCCGATTCGCCGAGCCCGTGCTCGCTCTCCTCACCGCCCGCGCCGGCCGCCTCGCAGACCTCGCCGTCCGCGATCTTCTCGCCATGGGCGCAACCTCGGGCGCGGACACGCTCACGGGGATCCGGCTTGGCTGCCGCGCGCTGTCGGCTTCCTCGGCCGCCCTCGCCTAGATGGCCGAGCCTTTCGAGCTGCTCCTGCGAAAGGTGACGCTGCCTGACGGGCGCCTCGCCGACGTCGGAACACGGGGAGGCAAGATCGCGGCCATCGGCTCGCTCACCGAGCATCCCGCGCGACGCACCGTGGAGGGCGGCGGCCGCGTCCTCACTCCCGGGCTGGTGGACGCCCATATCCACCTCGACAAGGCCTTGCTGTCGGAACGTGCGCCATCGATCGAGGGCACGGTGGCGGAGGCGCTCCAGGTGACCGCGGCGGCCAAGCGCGGCTTCACGGTAGACGACATCAGCGCGCGGGCGCGCCGCGTGCTCGACGCAGCCATCCGCGCCGGCACCACCGCCATGCGGAGCCACGTCGAGATCGATCCCATCGTGGGCCTCAAGGGCCTCGACGCCCTGCTCGCCCTCAAGCGCGAGTACGCTCCGGCCATCGATCTCCAGCTGTGCGCCTTCGCCCAGGAAGGCATACTCCGCTCGCCGGGGACGGAAGCGCTCCTCGCCCGTGCCCTCGAAGGCGGAGCGGACCTGATCGGCGGCTGTCCGTACAACGACACGGACGCCCATGCCCAGATCGACATCGTCTTCCGGCTCGCGCGCGACTTCGACGTCGACGTGGACTTCCACATCGATTTCTTCGACGAGCCGGATCATCTGGACGTGCTTTACGTGGCCGAGCAGACGGTGCGCTTCGGCTGGCAGGGGCGCGTGGCCGCGGGGCACGTGAGCGAGCTCGCTGCCCTCGAGCCGGAGCGCCTCGATGAGGTGGCCACCATCCTCAAGGACGCGGGCATCGGCGTGATCATGCTCCCCGCCACCGACCTGTACCTGATGGGACGGAAGGACACGCGGAATGCGCGGCGCGGCCTCGCTCCCGCCAAGCGGCTCCTCGCCGCGGGGGTCACGGTGGCGGCGGCCACCAACAATATCCTGAACGCCTTCACCCCCATGGGCACGGGCGATCTCGCCCTCATGGGCTATCTGCTCACCGCGGCCGCCCACATGGGCACGGAGAGCGACGTGGCCAATGTGCTCGCCATGCTCACCGAGCATCCCGCGCGCATGCTCCGGCTGCCCGACTATGGTCTCCGCGTAGGCGCCCGCGCCGACCTCGTCCTGTGGGAGACGGAGCGGCCCGCGGAAGTGGTGACCACGATGGCCCCGCGCCGGCTCGTGGTGAAGGCGGGCCGCCTGTCCATCCAGCACGAGCGGAGCTGCACGGAGTTCTGGCGAAGTGACGGGTAGTCGTGCCAGACTCGGGGTCCGCCATGGACGCGCTCCGGACCCTCCAGATCCTCATCAGCTCGCGCACTCCGCTCATCGCCATCGAGACCCTGGAGGAGGAGCGCGTCGAGCAGGCGCTGGAGCGCGTGGCCCAGCGTCTGCGCATTCCCTGTTCGTCTGGACCATGACGCGGGGACTCAGACGCGCGGGGTCGCTCGAGCCGCTCTATGACACCAAGGAGCCGCTCAAGGCGCTTCGCAATCTCGGCGAGCTCCCCAACGAAGGCATCTATCTGATGAAGGACCTCCATCGCTCGCTCGGCGACTCCCTGGTGGTCCGGACCCTCCAGGATCTCACCCACCTCTTCTCGCGGGACCGACGCGCCCTCGTGCTGACGGCTCCGCGCGTGGAGCTGCCCTCGGAGCTGGCCGCTCTCGCCAGCCTCGTCAAGCTCGAGCTTCCGACCGAGGCCGACCTCCGCACGCTCGCCCAGGAAGTCTTCGGCAGCCTCGCGCGGCTTCACAAGCTCGGCCCTCCGCCCGGCCCCGACATTCTCGACAAGATCGCCGGCGCCCTGCGGGGCTGACTCTCTTCGAGGCAGAGCGGGCGTTGACGCGGGCCGTGCTCGACGATCTCACACTGGGCCCCGGGACATCGAGGTCATCGCGGAGATGAAGAAAGAGCTGCTCTCACGCGAGCGCGTGCTCGACTGCGTGCCGCAGCGGGAGGGCCTGGACGATGTGGGTGGCCTCCTCGGCCTGAAAACCTGGCTGGAGAAGCGGGGCAAGGCATTTACGCCCGCGGCCAAGGAGTTCGGCATTCCGCCCCGCGCGGCATCCTGCTCCTGGGCGTGCAGGGCTGTGGGAAGAGCCTGGCCGCCAAGGCCGTGGCCAAGGCTTGGGAGCTGCCGCTGCTGAGGCTCGAGCCGGGCCGGCTCTTCGACAAGTTCATCGGCGAGTCCGAGAAGAACCTCGATCGCGCCCTCGCCACGGCCGAGAGGATGGCCCCGTGTGTCCTCATGATCGACGAGATCGAGAAAGGCTTCGCTTCGGTGGTCAGCTCCGAGTCCGACGGCGGCCTCTCGCGCCGCATCCTGGGGCGGCTCCTCGGCTGGCTCCAGGACCACGAGGCGCCTGTATTCCTGGTCGCCACCTGCAATCAGATCACCGCCCTTCCTCCAGAGCTCATGCGCAAGGGGCGCTTCGACGAGATCTTCTTCATCGACCTGCCCACGCTCGACGAGCGGCGCCAGATCTTTGGGGTGCACCTTGGCCGCCGCCACCGTGACCCCGCCGCATACGATCTGGTCGCGCTCGCCGAGGCGGCCCACGGCTTCAGCGGAGCGGAGATCGAGCAGGCGGTGGTGTCGGCGCTCTACACCGCCTTTGCCCGCGGAGCAGAGCTGGCCACCGAGCACATCCTGGAGGAAATCAAGGCGACCAAACCGCTTTCCGTCACGCGGGCGGAAGACGTCGAGGCCCTCCGCGAGTGGGCGCGGGGGCGCGCGGTCCCCGCGGCATGAGCATGCTCGAAGGCATCCGTGTCCTCGATCTCTCGCGGGTAATCGCGGGGCCGTACTGCGCCGCCTTCCTCGCCGACCTCGGCGCCGATGTCATCAAGGTCGAGCGGTCCGCCTCTCGGCGACGACCTGCGCGTTCTCCGGGGCAAGAACGGGATGAGCGCCTCCTTCGCCGCCATCAACCGGAACAAGCGGGGCATCGCCCTCGACCTGCAGCGACCCGAGGGCACGAAGATCGCCTTCGAGCTGGCCAAGCAGGCGGACGTCGTGGTCGAGAACTTCCTGCCCGGCGTGGCGGCCAAGCTCGGGCTGGGCTACGAGGCGGTGAGCGCGGTCAATGCGTCCGTGGTGTACGTCTCGGTCACCGGCTTCGGCCAGACGGGGCCGCACTCCAAGCGCCCCGGCTACAACACCATCGCCCAGGGCATGAGCGGCCTCATGGCGCTGACCGGCCACCCGGGCGATCCGCCCACGCGCGTGGCCGGCTCTACCTCCGACCTGGCCGCCGCCATCACCGCCTTCGGCAGCGTGTGCGCCGCCCTCGTCCAGCGCTTCCGCACCGGGCGCGGCCAGTATCTGGACGTGAGCCTGCTCGCCTCCAGCCTCTCGCTGCTCCCCGATCCCACCGCGATCTACTTCGACACCAAGAACAAGCCCAAGCGCGAAGGGAATCGGAACTCGGCCATCGCCCCGGGCGGCGCCTACAAGACACAGGACGGCTACCTCAACATCGTCCTCATGAACGAGGACCAGTGGAAGCGCTTCTGCGTCGCCCTCGGCGAACCCGAGCTCGCGACCAAGCCCGGCTTCGCCTCGAACGCGGAGCGCATCTCGCGCTACGACGACTTCGTGGCCTACATCGAGGAGCGCTCTCGCCAAGGCCCCCACCGCGGAGTGGGTCGAGCGCTTCGAGAAGGCCCAGGTCGCCGCGGGGCCGGTGTACGAATTCCACGAGGTATTCGACGACGCACAGGTGAAGCACCTGGGCCTCGTGGTGCCCATGGAGCAGCCGGGCCACGGAACGGTCCACGCGCTCCGCTTCCCCACGCTTCTGTCGGGGGCACCCGCCCCCATACGCCGCGCCGCCCCGCGGCTGGGCCAGCACACCGCCGAAGTCTTGCGCGAGCTCGGCTACGCCGAGGAGGAGATCACGCGGTTGGCCGAGGCGGGCACGGTCAAGCTCGGCGCATGAGGCCCGCCGGATGCTTGACTGCAGGATGATCCTCGCTTAGCTTCCTCGCACCATGCAATGTCCCCGGTGTCGGCATGAGTCGCCCGCCGGAGCGAGGTTCTGCGCGGAGTGCGGCGCACCGCTGGGCCTGACCTGCCCCGGCTGCGGCACGATCAACTCGCCGGGCAACTCCTATTGCACCGACTGCGGCAAGGCCCTCGTCAGCGTGGCGACCTCCGTTCGCGTCCCCGAGCCCCATGACTACACCCCGAAGTACCTCGCGGAGAGGATCCTCCGTGGACGTGAGGCGCTCGAGGAGAGCGCAAGCAGGTCACCATCCTCTTCGCCGATCTCCGTGGCTCGCTCGAGTTCCTCGCCGATCGCGACCCGGAAGACGCGCGGCGCATCCTCGACCCCGTGCTCGAGCGGATGATGGAATCCGTCCATCGCTTCGAAGGTACCGTCAATCAGGTGATGGGCGACGGCATCATGGCCCTGTTCGGCGCGCCCCTCGCTCATGAGGATCACGCCGTCCGCGCCTGCTACGCCGCCCTGCGAATGCAGGACAGCATCGAAGCGCTCAGCGAGGAGCTCCGGCAAACTCACGGGCTTCCCGTGCGGATCCGCGTGGGTCTGAATTCCGGCGAGGTCGTCGTCCGCTCGGTGGGCAGCGATCTCAGGATGGACTACACCGCGGTCGGGCCAGAGCACGCATCTGGCGGCACGCATGGAGCAGCTGGCGACACCCGGCCAGATCTCTCCTCACCGAATACACGCTGCGCATGTCCGGAAGGATTCGTGGCCGTGAAATCCCTCGGACCGGTTCCCATCAAGGGGCTGATGGCTCCCCTGACCATCTACGAGCTCACGGGCCCGGGCCAATCCGCTCCAGGCTCCAGCTCGCGGCGTCGCGAGGACTGAGCCGTTTCGTCGGGCGTCAGCTCGAGCTCACGGATCTTGCCACGGCGATGAAGCACGCTCGAAATGGTCACGGCCAGGTCGTGGCGCTCGTGGGCGAGCCGGGCGTGGGCAAGTCCCGCCTCGTCGCGGGAGTTCACGGCCGGCCATCTCTCGGACGAGTGGCGGATCCTCGAGGCCTTCGCCACTCCGTTCGACACGAGCGCGGCCTACCGGCCCATGATCTCCCTCCTCAGAAGCTACTTCGACGTCCAGGAATGGGATGACGCGCGCGCCATACGGGAACGGGTGACCACGACTCTCCTCGACCTCGACCCAGCGCTTCTCACCATGCTTCCCGCGCTCCTCGCCTTGCTCGATGTCGACGTCGACGATCCCTCGTGGCAAGGGCTCGACCCTCAGCAGCGTCGGCGCCGCACCCTCGAATCCATTCGACGGCTCCTCGTCCGGGAGAGCCGGCGTCGGCCGTTGTGTCTGGTGATAGAGGACCTGCACTGGATCGATCCCGAGGCGCAGGCCGTTCTCGACGCGCTCGTGGAGGGCCTGCCCGCCGCCCGCATTCTGCTCGTCGTGACCTACCGGCCGGAGTATGAGCACGGCTGGAGCCGGAAGACCTACTATGGGCAGCTCGCCATCCGTCCCTTGGACCGGGGCATGGCCGACGAGCTGCTCCACGAGCTCCTCGGGGCCAGCCCGGAAATCGGCCCTCTGCGCGCCCGCCTCATCGAGCGTACGGAAGGCAATCCCTTCTTCCTCGAGGAAAGCGTGCGGCATCTCCTCGAGACCGGGGTGCTCGCCAGCGGAGCGGGGCGGCTACCGTCTGGCCCAGCCCGCGGAAACCGTCGACGTACCGGCAAATGTTCAGGCCCTCCTCGGTGCCCGCATCGATCGGCTTTCCGTGGAAGACAAGCGGGTCCTGCAGAGCGCCGCCGTGATCGGCAAGGACGTTCCGCTCTCGCTGATGGAGGCCGTGGCCGACGTCTCGGACGATGAGCTGCGCCGGAGCCTGCACAACCTGCAGGCGGCCGAGTTCATGTACGAGACCAGTCTCTTCCCCGACGTGGAGTACACGTTCAAGCACGCGCTGACCCTCGACGTGGCCTACGGCAGCCTGCTCCAGGAGCGCCGCCGTGCCCTCGACACACGCATCGTGGCGGCCATCGAGGAGATGAACGCCGAGCGCTCGACGGAGCACACGGAACGACTCGCCCACCACGCGTTTCGCGGCGGGGTCTGGGACAAGGCCGTCCGCTATTCGCGAGAGGCGGGAACCCGGGCCTTTTCCCGCTCGGCCCATCGCACGGCCGTGCGCTACTTTGAGCAGGCGCTCAAGGCGCTCAGCTACGTGCCAAAAACTCCCGAGACGATAGGCCGGGGCATCGACCTGCGGCTCGACCTGCGCTACTCGCTGAGCCCGCTGGGCGACTTCGGCCGAATGCTCGACCATCTGACCGAAGCGGAGCAGCTCGCCGCTGCCTTGGGCGACCGCCGCCGGCTCGGTCTGGTCGCCTCGTTCCTCACAAACTACTTCAATGTGATGCTGGACCTCGAGCGGGCCATCGAATACGGTGAGCGCGCCGTCGCCATCGCCTCGGAGATTCACGACACGACGGTCGCCGATGCTCGCCAATACCTTCCTCGGACTGGCGCGGTACAGCATGGGCGAGTTCCCCGCCGCCATCGACCTCTCCAGGCGAAACATCGCGCTGCTCCACGGCGACCTCGCCCGCGAGCGCTTTGGGATGGCGCTCTTTCCGCCGGTTTACTCGCGCACCGTGCTCACGTGGTCGCTCGCCGAACTCGGTGAATTTCGCCGAGGCCGCAGAAGTTGGCCGGGAGGCCGTGCACATCGCCGAGACCGTCGACCATCCCTACACCCTCGTCTTCGCCTGCCTCGGGCTCGGCACCGTCCACCTTCGGCGCGGCGACCTTCGGAGGCGATTGCCACCCTGGAGCGCGCGGTGCGGACGTGCCGTACGGGCGACGTCCCCGTGATCTTCGCTCTGGCGGCATCGCCTCTCGGGTCGGCGTACTGCCTCACCGGCAAGGCGGAAGCCGCCCTCGATCTGCTCAAGGAGGCCATCGAGCAGGCGATCGCCATCGGCGACCCCTTCGGCCACTGGCTGCGGGCCGCCGGACGCGCCGAAGCCTACCTCCTCGTGGGACGAGCTGGCGAAGCGCTCCCGCTGGCCCAGCGCGGAGTCGAAATCAGCAAGGCGGTCAAGGGTCGAGGGGTCATCGGGCTGGGCCCTCCGCTTGATGGGGAGAGGTCGCCGCCGCTCAGACGCCCCCTTTGGTCGACGAAGCCGAAGCCGCGTATCGTGACGCTCTCAAGATGGCGCACGAGATGGAGATGCGACCGCTCGCGGCGAGGTGCCGGCTCGGTCTCGGCCTACTGTACTGGCAAACCGCCCGGACAGATGAGGCGCGCGTCGAGGTCGCCGCTGCCATCAAGGAGTTCCGTACCCTCGGGATGCAGACCTGGCTGTGCGGGCCGAGGCATCAGGCGTCTTGCGCTCGGGCGACACGCCGTGCTAGCGTCCCCGCGACAACCGGACCGATGATACCCACCTGAACGAAGGAGGCGGCCATGTCCGGAGATGGTCAAGGCGGAAATCCGAACCTCGTTCTGAAGCCCAAGCACGCTCCGAGCTATCCAGGACATGCGATCAAATCCGAGAAAGACGCAGACTTCGCTGCTAACGGGCCATCTCGCCCCACCGGCCTCAAGCTGGGGATCAGGGTCAAGGATGGTCAGACGCCCACCCTCACCCTTACGACACGGGCAACGCCGGGACATCCGGGAACGCCCATTCCCCTGACAGGACCCGTGCCGCAAGCGGGATCCCATGGTGGCCGATCTCAAGGCCGGCCTCGGCTGCGACACTGACGAGAAGTGGTTCGCGTACACGTTGAACTGGACGCCTGCGCTCAAGCTGAAGTTTGACTCGACCCCTGTCCTCGATCCGTTCGAACCGCCCTACGTCACCGACAACGGCTTCGAGGTGGTCACCGTAGCGTTCTGTCACGACACGCAGAACTTCACTTCCGGCCGTGTACTCCTACGCGGTCAGCGTGCTCCCCGGAAAGAATTCGACCGGCTTTCCCTGAGGCGTGCCCCAGACGTCGAGCGCGAAGAAGGTTGCGAAGAAGGCCACGAAGAAGGCGAAGGCCACAAGCAAGAGCAAGAAAAGTCTCGCCGGTAACGCGTAGACCCCGTGGCCGGGAGCGGGCAAAAGCGTGGCGGGCGAGGGATTTCGGGTCATCAGCCCGGTTACTATCCGGGGACGGGTGGAATTAGACCCCTTTTCCGGCGCGCTCCGGAGCTGGTTCGACCCCTGCTGCGACCCCTCGTGGCCGGACCCTTTGCGCCGCGAGAGCTGGCGCGCGAGATCCTGCGGCAGGCCGCCGGTCTCCTTCACTGGCTGCCCACTCTCTGGGATGTCGTGGACGGGCCCGTCCTCGGGATTGCCGGGAACGGTCCGTGCGGTTCAGCCAGGAATTCAAGGGCGTACCTGTCCTGGCCAGCGAGGTGGTGGTCAATCTGCACGCCGACAGCCGTCTGCACTCGCTCTACAATCAGTATCACTACGACATCCCTCCGGCCTTTGACACCACCGCCAAAGTGTCCCCCTGGCCGCGCGAGCCCTGGTGGCTCGTCTGTCCAACGCCTACTCTGAAAAAGAGATCGGCCCGCCGCGGCTCGCCATCCTGCGATACGAGCCGGTTGATCGCCAGCCGCCCTTTCGTCCCGGGCGCCCCAATCGGACGCGTTCCGCGTTCCTCCGCACGGTCCATGCCCACCTTGCCCGCGCGCGGCGCCGAGGCGCGGCACCTCTGCTTGGCCGCCACTATCTCGTCTGGCAGGTGACGCCCGCACCAAGCGCCCGCTCGGCGCATGGCTGTTTCTCGTGGACGCGGGCTCGGGCACGCTGCTCGAGGTGCGCGACCTGCTCTCCTACGCCACCGGCCACGGAAAGGTCTTCGACCCCAACCCGGTCGTTAGTAGCGGCGACCTCACGCTGTCCTCGAGCACGCCGGCTAAGACGATCAATGCCCTGCGTGTTCCGGTGACGCTCGAACGGCTGGACCCGGCCGATGGGAAAGGCATGCTGCATCTGGACGGGGCCTGGGTGCACATGGAAGACTTCGCCGTTCCCGACTTTCCTGAGCCCACGAGTGGCTCCGGCAGTTTCGTCTTCAGCGCCACGAACCGGAAGTTCCTCGACGTGATGGCCTACTACCACATCGATGCGCTCCAGAACTATATCCAGACGGATCTCGATCTGGCCGGAGTCGGCGACTTCTCGATCGAGGTAGATCCGCAGGGCGAAAGCGGCTCGGACCTTCCCAAGGCACGGGCACCGGTATCACCTTCGGGAAGGGGGCATCCCAGACGCCGCGGACGCCATGGTCATCGTCCACGAATACGGCCACGCGCTCCAGGACACCATAAACCCCAACTCCAACCTCGACGACTACAGCAGTGGGGAGACCGAAGGGTTCTCCGACTTCCTGGCCGCGGTCTATTTCGACGACAAGCACCAGCCCGTCACCCCCCACGCGCGGGATCATGTTCTCGTGGAACTGGAATCCGATCGATTTCCCGGCGCGCAGCCGCAGCTACAATCTTGCCGCGCCTCCGAATACCGGCGACTGGAGCGTGGGTTCGGGCTATCGACTGGCCGAGCTGTGGTCCTCGGCGACCTTCGAGTTGTACCGCAAGCTCGGAGGCGACGCGGCCGACCGCCGTCAAGCGCGCCGCGCGAGACCTCAGCGATTCGGCTCCACCTCATGGCTCATGCGAACATCCCCGGCTCTGGCGCCAACTGTCACGCAGGCTGCGCAGCAATTCGAGGCCGCGGACACGGGCCTGGCTCCTGGCGTTACGCCAACGGGCTTCACCTCAAGGTCATCTACGACACCTTCCTCCGACGGAAGGTGCCCGGTGCACCCCGAAGCCGGTGGACGTGTACGTGGACGATGGCGCGGCGGCGGCTACGGCGCGGACGACGGCAACGACGACAACTTCCAGAACACCCTGTGGCGGGACGATTTCACCGACACAAAGGACATCTGGATCAGGCGGGCACCCTACGCGGGGAGCCGTGCCCAGCCCCGCGGACCACCGCGCCGCCCGGGGCCAGCCGGCTAACGTGTACGTGCAGGTGAAGAATCGTGGCGCGGTGGATCGGGACCGATCACCGTGCGCGTCTTCCGCGCCGGGGCGGCGGCGCCCACGGCTGTGGCCCTCGGGCTGGACCGAGATCCTCCGCCGGCGGCACAGCCGCTCGACGTCGCCCTCCGGGGGCGCGGTAACGGTTGGGCCCTTCACGTGGACACCGGCCAAGGCTGAGAAGATCTCCCTGCTCACCGTCGTCGAGTGCGCCGAGGACCGCGCCGTGACCCAGGACCTGGGGGCGGAGCCTCGGCGTTTCGTTCGCCGACCTCGTCCCCTTCGACAACAACATAGCGATGCGTGACCTGAAGGTCGTCGCCTCTTGACAGCGCGCGCCGCGGGAGGTAGAGTGACGTAGTTTCTCGATTCACTCCTTTAAGCGGACCCTGAGAGGCCCGCAAGGAGAAGCGATGAAGCACTCGGAGACTTAGCTGTGTAGCCCCGACATGAGCTCGGGGCATTTTTTGCCTGCCGCCACCCGCGCCCCCTCACCCCTGTCCCGGGGGAGGACGCGCATGAGCGCGCGCGAGAAGGCGGAAGTGCTGGACGGGGCGGGGCTCGACCGGGCGCTCACCCGCATCGGGCACGAGATCGTCGAGCAGGCGGGGGTGCCGATCTCGCGCTGGTCGGCATCAAGACGCGGGGAGACCCTGGCCGCGCGCGATCGCTCAGAAGATCGCGACCATCGAGGGCAAGCGGCCCGCCGTCGGAGCGCTTGACATCACGCTCTACCGCGACGATCTCGGGACCCGCGCCGAGCAACCGCAGGTCCGGAGCACCGAGATTCCCTTCTCCCTCAAGGGGCTGACCGTGGTGCTCGTGGACGACGTCCTCTTCACCGGGCGGACCATCCGGGCGGCCATGGACGCGCTCATGGACCTGGGGCGGCCCCGGGTGATCCGGCTGGCCGTCCTCGTGGACCGGGGCCATCGCGAGCTGCCCATCCGTCCCGACTATGTCGGGAAGAACCTGCCCACCAGCCGCAAGGAAACCGTGGCGGTCATGCTCACCGAGCACGACGGTCAGGATCGCGTCGTCATCCAGGAGCCCGAGGAGGGCGAGCCGCCGCTCGACGGGGCGGCGACCCCGCCGGCGAGGCGAACGATCAAGAAAGGACGGGCGTAGCCATGGCGTGGACGCGGAAAGACCTCGTGAGCATGCAGGACATCGAGGCGGGCGAGATCGGCGACCTGCTCGACACCGCCGAGTCGATGAAAGAGATCGCCACCCGTGAGATCAAGAAGGTGCCCACGCTACGGGGCAAGACCGTGGTCAACCTCTTCTACGAATCCTCCACGCGCACCCGCACCTCCTTCGAGATCGCGGGCAAGTGGCTCTCCGCCGACGTGATCAACTTCTCCGCCTCCGGCTCGAGCGCGGAGAAGGGCGAGAGCTTCCTCGACACCGCCCGGAACATCGAGGCCATGAGCCCGGACGTGGTGGTGGTGCGCCACAAGGCGGCGGGAGGCCCCGCCCTCCTCGCCAAGCACCTCAAGTGCTCGGTGGTCAATGCGGGCGACGGCGCCCACGAGCATCCCACGCAGGCCCTCCTCGACCTCCTCACCATCCGCGAGAAGAAGGGGCACCTGGAAGGGCTCAACGTCACCATCGTGGGCGACATCACCCATAGCCGGGTGGCCCGCTCGAACATCCACGGGATGCGCAAGATGGGCATGACGGTGACGGTGGCGGGGCCGCCCACCCTCATCCCGCCCGCCTGTCAGGAGATGGGCGTGAAGGTGAGCCACCGGCTCGAGGAAGCCATCGCCCACGCCGACGTGATCATGATGCTGCGGCTTCAGCACGAGCGCATGACCGGCGGCTTCATCCCGTCGCTCCGGGAATACTCGCGGGTGTGGGGCCTCGGCCTCGAGCGCCTCCAGCACTGCCGACCCGACGTGCTGATCATGCATCCCGGCCCGGTCAATCGCGGCGTCGAGATCTCACCCGAGGTGGCGGACAGTCAGTACTCCGTCATCCTCGACCAGGTCACCAACGGCGTGGCCGTGCGCATGGCCGTGCTCTTCCTCCTCGCGGGGAGCAAGGCGGCATGAGCCTCCTCGTCAAGGGTGGCCGGGTCGTCGATCCCGCCAACGGCTTCGACGCGGTGGCCGACGTCCTCGTGGCCGACGGGCGCATCGCCAAGGTCGGCAAGGCGACTCAAGGCCCCGGAGGGCACCGAGGTGGTGGCGGCCACGGGCAAGGTGGTTTGCCCGGGGCTCATCGACATCCACGTCCACTTCCGCGAGCCGGGCTACGAGTACAAGGAGACCATCGCCACCGGCACGCGCGCGGCGGCGGCGGGCGGCTTCACGGCCGTGGCCTGCATGGCCAACACCCTGCCCGTCAACGACAACCGCTCCGTCACCGACTTCATCATGGCCAAGGCGCGCGTGGAAGGCGTGGTGCGCGTCTACCCCATCGGCGCGGTGACCCGCGGGCTCAAGGGCAAGGAGCTCGCGGAGATGGCCGAGCTCGCCGAGGCGGGCTGCGTCGCCTTCTCCGACGACGGCCAGTGCGTGATGAACGCCGAGATCTACCGCCGGGCCATGGAATACGCCCTGCCCTTCGGCGTGCCCATCATCAGCCACGCCGAGGACGAGCATCTCGCGCACCGAGGGGCCATGCACGAGGGCCTCGTCTCCACCGAGCTCGGCCTCCTCGGCCAGCCCTGGGTCGCCGAGGACGTGATGGTCGCGCGCGATATTCTCCTCGCGGAGCTGACGGGGGCGCACGTGCACATCGCCCACATCTCCACGGCGGGCGCGGTACGGCTGGTGCGCGAGGGCAAGGCGCGCGGGGTGCGGGTGACCGCGGAGGTGACCCCGCATCACCTCGTGCTCACCGACGACGCGGTGAGGGAGTACGACCCCAACACCAAGATGGCCCCGCCCCTCCGGACCAAGCGCGACGTGGAGGCGGTGCTGGAGGGGCTCCTCGACGGCACCATCGACTGCATCGCGACTGACCACGCGCCGCATGCGCTCTCCGAGAAGGAGGGCGAGTTCGGGGAATGCGCCAACGGGGTGGTGGGCCTCGAGACCGCGGTGTCCGTCCTCCTCGACCGCCTCGTCCGCCCCGGCCGCATGGATCTGCCCACGCTCGTGGCGCGGCTGTCCTCGGGTCCCGCCCGGCTCCTGAATCTGCCCGGGGGAGCCTCGCCCCGGGCGCCCCTGCCGACATCACCGTGCTCGATCTCGATCACGCGTGGACGGTGGAGCCGGCACGCTTCCGCTCGCGCGCGCGGAACACGCCCTTCGCCGGCGTCACCGGCACGGGCGCGCCCGTGCTCACCATCGTCGGCGGCAAGGCGGTGACGACATGACGGCGGCCCTCCTGGCCCTCGCCGACGGCCGCGTCTTCAGGGGCCGAGCCTGCGGCGCCCCGGGCGAGGCCCACGGCGAGGTCGTCTTCAACACCTCCATGACGGGCTATCAGGAGATCATGACCGATCCGTCCTATCGCGGCCAGCTCGTGTGCATGACCTACCCGCTGATCGGCAACTACGGGATCAATGCGGAGGACGTGGAGTCGCGGCGCGCCGTGGGTCAACGGCTTCATCGTCAAGGAGGCGTGCCGCTATCCTTCGAGCTGGCGGAGTCAGGTGTCCATCGAAACCTACATGCGCGAGCACGGCATCGTGGGCATCCAGGGCATCGACACGCGGGCCCTCACGCGCCATCTGCGCGACCACGGCGCGCAGGAAGGCATCATCTCCACCGTGGAGGCGGATGCGGGGCGCCTCGTGGAAAAGGCGCGCGCGCTGCCCGGACTGATCGGCCGCGACCTCGTGAGCGAGGTGAGCGTGACGCGAGCGCCACGGCTGGAGCGAAGGCGAGTGGAATCTCGCCAAGGGCTACACGAAGCCGCCCGCCGCGCGCTTCAAGGTGGTCGCCTTCGACTCCGGGATCAAGCGCAATATCCTGCGCGAGCTCGCCTCGCTCGGCTGCGAGGTCGAGGTGGTGCCCGCCAATACTCCCGCGGCCGCCGTGCTCGAGAGGAAGCCGGACGGAGTCTTCCTCTCGAACGGCCCCGGCGATCCCGAAGCCGTGCCCTATCTCGTGCGAGTCGGTGCGCGGGCTCATCGGCAAGGCGCCGATCTTCGGCATCTGCCTCGGGAACCAGATTCTCGGCCTGGCCTTCGGCGGCGACACCTACAAGCTCAAGTTCGGCCACCACGGCGCCAATCACCCGGTGAAGGATCTCCTCACCGGGCGCGTCGAGATCACCGCGCAGAACCATGGCTTCGCCGTGGACCTCGCGTCGGTGGAGAAGGCCGGGCTCGTGGAGACGCACGTCAATCTCAACGACGGCACCTCGGAGGGCATGCGCCACCGCGAGCTGCCCGTGTTCTCCGTGCAGTACCACCCCGAGGCCTCGCCGGGGCCTCACGACTCCCACTACCTGTTCGAGCGCTTCGTCACACTCATGGAAGGCACGAGGGGAGGCTGATCCATGCCGAAATACCTGATCTCGTACCGGAAGACCGAGGAAACGGGCCAGAAGCCCGAATGGGCCGCCTTCACCTGCGAGAGCGAGCTCTCCCTGGAGGCGCACGCCGTCAAGGAGCGCGTGGAGAAGCGCATGAGCGTGCTCGGGGAGAAGCTCTGGGGCAATGCCGAGGCGGTGTGGCTCGGCACGGGCCGCCTCGACGACATCCTCTACAAGCGCGAGGAGGCCACTCCCGAGACCTCCATCGTCTACGGACAGATCGAGGGATAACACTTCGTGCCGAAGCGGACCGACATCCGCAAGATCCTCCTGATCGGCTCCGGGCCCATCGTCATCGGACAGGCCTGCGAGTTCGACTACTCGGGCACCCAGGCCTGCAAGGCTCTCCGCGAAGAGGGCTTCGAGGTGGTGCTCGTCAACTCGAATCCGGCCACCATCATGACCGACCCCGAGATGGCCGACCGCACCTACGTGGAGCCGCTCACCCCGGAGTTCGTGGCCAAGGTCATCGAGCGGGAGCGGCCCGACGCCATGCTGCCCACGGTGGGCGGCCAGACCGGGCTCAACCTGGCCGTGGCCCTCGCGGAGGACGGCACCCTCGATCGCTACGGCGTGGAGCTGATCGGGGCCAAGCTGCCCGCCATCAAGACGGCGGAGGACCGACACCTCTTCGCCGCGGCCATGGCGCGCATCGGGCTCGAGATGCCCAAGGGCTTCTTCGCCCGGAGCTACGAGGAGGCGGTGGCGGGCACGCGGCCCACCGCATCGGCTTCCCCATCATCATCCGCCCCTCGTTCACCCTCGGAGGCACCGGCGGCTCCATCGCCCACAACCCCGAGGAGCTCGAGGCGTCGATCAAGTGGGGTCTTCAGCAGAGCCCGGCGGGCCAGGTCCTCGTCGAGGAGTCGGTGATCGGCTGGAAGGAGTTCGAGCTCGAGGTGATGCGCGACCTCGCCGACAACGTGGTCATCATCTGCTCGATCGAGAACTTCGATCCCGATGGGCGTGCACACGGGCGACTCCATCACCGTCGCGCCCGCCCAGACGCTCACCGACAAGGAGTACCAGCGGATGCGCGACGCCTCCCTCGCCATCATCCGCGAGATCGGCGTCGAGACGGGCGGCTCGAACATCCAGTTCGGCGTCAATCCCGACCGACGGGCGCATGGTCGTCATCGAGATGAATCCGCGCGTGTCTCGCTCCTCGGCCCTCGCCTCGAAGGCCACCGGCTTCCCCATCGCCAAGATCGCGGCCAAGCTCGCGGTGGGCTACACTCTCGACGAGCTCCGCAACGACATCACGCGCGAGACGCCCGCCTCCTTCGAGCCCGCCATCGACTACTGCGTGGTGAAGTTCCCGCGCTGGGCGTTCGAGAAGTTTCCCGAGGCGGACCAGACCCTGACCACCCAGATGAAGTCGGTGGGCGAGGCCATGGCCATCGGGCGCACCTTCAAGGAGGCGCTCCAGAAGGCCGTCCGCTCCCTCGAGCAGGACCGCTGGGGGCTGGTGATGGACCCGCCGCCCGCCGACGACGAAGCGTTGCGCCAGAAGATTCGTATCCCCAATGCCGAGCGCTGCTTCGCCGTTGCCGAGGGCTACCGCCGCGGGATGACGACCCAGGAGCTCTTCGCCCTGAGCGCCATCGATCCCTGGTTCCTCGAGAACATCCGCGAGATCGTCGAGTTCGAGACGGTCATCGCATCCACGGGACTGCGCGAGCGCCGACACGCTTAGGCAGGCGAAGCAGCTAGGCTTCGCCGACCGCCGGATCGCCGAGCTCTGCGTGACGACGGAAAGCCGAGGTCCGGGCCGCCCGGCTCGCCGCGGGCATCCGGCGCCACCTTCAAGATGGTGGACACCTGCGCGGCCGAGTTCGAGGCGCACACGCCCTACCTCTACTCCACCTACGAGGAAGAGGACGAGGCGCCGGCGACCCCACGCGACAAGGTGGTGATTCTCGGCTCCGGGCCCAACCGCATCGGCCAGGGCATCGAGTTCGACTACGCGCTGCGTGCACGCCGCCTTCGCCCTCAAGGAATCGGGCGTCGAGGCGATCATGGTCAACTGCAATCCGGAGACGGTCTCCACCGACTACGACACCTCCGACCGCCTCTACTTCGAGCCGCTCACCTTCGAGGACGTCATGAACATCGTCGAGCGCGAGCGGCCGCGCGGGGTCATCGTCCAGTTCGGGGGCCAGACTCCGCTGAAGCTCGTGGTCCCCCTGGAGCGCGCCGGCGTGCCCATCCTCGGCACGCCGCCCGACGCCATCGACCGCGCCGAGAACCGCAAGCGCTTCGCCGAGCTCCTCGCCGACCTCCGCTTCGAGCAGGCGCCCGGGCGAGACAGCGCGGCTCCTACGAGGAAGCCGAGCGCATCGCCGACGGCATCGGCTATCCCGGTGCTCGTGCGCCCCTCCTACGTGCTGGGCGGGCGCGCCATGCAGATCGTCTACGACCGCGAGGACCTCAAGGCCTACATGCGCGAGGCGGTGCGGGTCAGCCCCGAGCATCCCATCCTCGTGGACAAGTTCCTCGAGGACGCCCTCGAGGTGGACGTGGACGCCATCGCCGACGCCGAGCGCGTGGTGGTGGGCGGCGTCATGGAGCACATCGAGAAGGCGGGCATCCACTCCGGTGACTCCGCGTGCGCCCTGCCTCCGTATTCGCCTCGGCGACGACCAGATCGAGCGCATCAAGGTCCAGACGCGCGCCCTCGCCAGAGAGCTCGGGCGTGATCGGCCTCCTGAACATCCAGTTCGCCATCAAGAACGAGACGGTCTACGTGCTCGAGGTCAACCCGCGCGCCTCGCGCACCGTGCCCTTCGTCTCCAAGGCCATCGGCGTGCCCCTCGCCAAGCTCGCGACCAAGGTGATGCTCGGGCAGCGCCTCGCCGAACTGGGCCTCGCCGACGGAGCGCGAGGTGGGGCACATCGCGGTCAAGGAGGCGGTGTTCCCCTTCATCAAGTTCCCCGGAGTGGACGTGATCCTCGGGCCCGAGATGAAGTCCACGGGCGAGGTCATGGGCATCGACCGCGACTTCCGCAAGGCTTACGTCAAGTCGCAGATCGCGGCCGGCTCGCCCCTGCCCACGTCGGGCAAGGTCTTCCTCTCCGTGAAGAATCGGGACAAGCGGGCGGTGCTGCAGGTGGCCAAGCGGCTCGCCGACATGGGCTTCTCTCTCGTGGCCACCGTGGGCACGGCCAAGCTCCTCACGCGCCAGGGCATGACGGTGGAGCCGGTCCACAAGGTCAACGAGCAGCTCCGGCCCAATATCGTGGACCTCATGAAGCGCGGGGAGATCGCCCTCGTCTTCAACACCCCGGAGGACGGCCGGGCCCGCAAGGACTCCTATCTCATCCGGCGGACGGCGGTGACCCAGAACATTCCCTACTACACGACGGTGGACGGCGCCCAGGCCGCGGTCGGCGGCATCGAGGCCCTCCTCAAAGGAGAGATGACCGTGCAGCCGCTCCAGGACTACCATGCCCAGCGATCCTAAAGACCGTCTGATCGTGGCCCTCGACGTGGATTCCATCGATCGCGCGGTGGCCCTCGTCGACGCCCTCGCCGGCCAGGTCACCCGCTTCAAGATCGGCTCCCAGCTCTTCACCGCCGTCGGCCCGCCCGCCGTGGAGGCCGTGCGCAAGCGCGGCGGCGAGGTCTTCCTCGATCTCAAGTTCCACGACATTCCCAATACCGTGGAGGGGGCGGCGCGAGAGGCGGTGAGGCTCGGCGTCTTCATGTTCAACGTCCATGCCTCTGGCGGCCGGGCCATGATGCGCGCGGCCGCCCACGGCGCGGCCGAGTCCGCCCATGCCCTCGGCGTTCCGCGCCCGCTCGTGATCGCGGTGACCGTGCTCACGAGCCTCGACCGCGTCGCCCTGGGCGCGCGAGCTCCACGTCGCCTCGTCCGTGGAAGGACACGTGCTTCACCTCTGCGGCCTCGCCCACGAGGCCGGGCTCGACGGCAACGTCGCCTCGCCCAACGAGATCCGCGCCATTCGCAACGCCCTTGGACCGCGCTGGGCCATCGTCACCCCGGGTGTCCGTCCGGCCGGCGGAGAGCGCCAGGACCAGTCGCGGGTGGCCACCCGCGCGCCGCCACCGAGGCGGGCGCCGACTATCTGGTGGTGGGCCGCCCCATCACCGCCGCCGCCGATCCCGCCGCCGCCGCCGCGGCCGTCCTCGCGGAGATGCGCGGATGACCCCCACCCGGAGCACGCGACGCTCATGCGCCGACTCTACGAGATCGGCACCATGCGCTTCGGCGACTTCACCCTCAAGTCCGGGATCAAGTCACCCTTCTACATCGACCTGCGCGTGGTGATCTGCTTCCCCGACGTGCTGCGACGCATCGGCGTGCTCATGGCGGCCGAGGTCAGCCGGTGCGCGGGCGACCGCATCGCGGGCATCCCCTACGCGGGGCTGCCGCTCGCCGTGTCGGCGAGCCTCGAGGGCAATCTGCCCCTCGATCTATCCGCGCAAGGAAGAGAAGGGCTACGGCACCAAGCGGCGCATCGAGGGCGATCTACGAGCCCGGCGATCGCGTGGTGCTGATCGACGACATCATCACGGACGGCGGCAGCAAGTTCGAAGCCATCGCGGTGCTGGAGGAGGCCGGCCTCATCGTCAACGACCTCGTCATCCTCATCGACCGCGAGCAGGGCGGGCGCGAGCTGCTCGCCTCCAAGGGCTACGCCCTGCACTCGATCCTCACCATCTCGCAGTGCCTCGACGAGTGGGAGACCTCGGGCCTCGTGGACGCCGCGGCCATCGAGCAGTCCCGGGAGTTCGTGAAGGCCACGCGGTTCGCGTGATGGCCGCCGTCGGCGACGGCGTGGGCGAGACCCTCCTCGACGAGGAGGCCATCCGCGCCGAGGTGGCGCGGCTCGCCGCGCAGATCTCCGCCGACTACGCGGACAAGCCGCTTCACCTGGTCGGAGTCCTCAAGGGCGCCGCGGTCTTTCTCGCCGATCTCCTGCGCGCCCTCAGCATACCCGCCACCATGGACTTCATCTCCATCGTCCCCTACGGGCAGGTCACCGCCTCCGGGGTGGTGAGGATCCGCAAGGATCTCGACGAGCCGCTGGAAGGCAAGGACGTGCTCGTGGTCGAGGGCATCTGCGCGAGCGGCCTCAGCCTCTCCTATCTCCTGCGCAACTTTCAGACGCGGGGCCCCGCCTCCATCAAGACGTGTGCCTTCGTGGCCAAGCGGCGCGCGCGATCGGCGGAGGTCACCCTGGACTACGTGGGGCGCGAGATTCCCGACGTCTTCGTGGTCGGCTACGGCCTCGACGCCCAGGAGCAGATACCGCAACCTGCCCTATATCGCCCGCCTCGCCTGAACGCGTGACCTCACGGCGCGGGGCAGACCATACACGCGCGATGGCCCCCAGGCGCCGGGCCGCCGGCATCATCGCCCTCGGCCTCCTCACGCTCTGCGCGGCCGTCCCTCCCACGCCCGCCGTGGAGAGACCCGAGGTGGGCGAGACCATCGTCAAGCGCGGCCGCGTCGCGTCCGATCTCTATGCCTTTGGCGGCGGGGTGGACGTGGGCGCCGACGTCAACGGAGATCTCATCGCGGGAGGCGGCCTCGTCACCATCACCCACCGGGTGCAGGGCGATCTCATCGTGGGCGCGGGCTCGGTGATGATGGGGGCCTGGTCGAGAAGGGCGTGCGGGCGGCGGGCGGCTCCGTCACCATCGCCGGCCGCGTCGGGCGCAATGTCAACGTGGCGGGGGCAGCATCACCATCGGCCCCGAGGCGGTGGTGGGCGGCAGCGCGCAGCTCGTGGGCGGCGAGGTGCGGGTGGCCGGCGTCATCGGGCGGAAGCTCCGGAGTAGCGGGGGCGGTGGTGGTGCTTGCGGGCGAGGTCGCGGGAAACGTGGAGGTGGTGGCCCAGGAGATCGAGGTCCTCCCCACCGCCCGGATCAGGGGCAAGCTGGTGTACTGGAGCCCGCGGCCCGCCCGCATCGATCCGCAGGCGTCGATCAGCGGCCGCGTCACCCACAATCTGCCGGAGCTGCCGAGCCGGATCGCGCGCACGGGCACCGCGCTCGTCACCGTCTCGCGCACGTCGTTCATGGCGGGCCTCACCGTCATCGCCGTCGCCCTCTTCCTCATCTTCCCGCGCTTCACCGTGCTCGCCTCGCGCACCGTGGGATCGGACCCGATCAAGAGCCTCGGCATGGGCCTGCTCCTGTTCGCGGCCATTCCCGTCCTCGCCATCCTGAGCATGATCACCATCCTCGGCATCCCCCTCGGGCTCCTCATCTTCCTCGGCTTCCCATCGCCCTGCTCCTCGGCTTCGTGCTCGTCGCTTTCTATCTGGGCGACGTGGGCGCCCAGGCCTTCATGGGCCGGCATGCGAGGGAGCGGGCGGTGCGTGTGGTCTTCCTGATCCTCGCCCTGGGCATCCTTCTCCTCGCCCGGCAGATTCCCGTGATCGGGGCGGTGCTCATCGTGGTCACGGTGATTCTCGGGCTGGGGGCCATGAGCCTCTACGTCTGGCGCCGCCGGGCCGCCTGGACTGGAGGGATCCGGCTAGCGCCTTCCCGGGGCCTCTGCTATGAAGGGAGCCGAAGCGGTCGCCGGCTCCGTACGATGGTGAGCGAAGCGGCCGGGCGAGGTGACAAGGGTGACGCCTCCGGGATCTGACGGGCAGGTTTCTTCCGCGCAGAAATGGGCCATCACCTTGTCCGTCATGGTGGTGGCCTTCATGCAGGTCCTCGACACCAGCGTGACCAACGTGGTCCTCCCTCACCTGCAGGGATCGCTCTCCGCCGGCCTCGAGGAAGTGTCCTGGGTCCTCACCTCGTACCTCGCCGCCAACGCCGTCATCATCCCCGCCACGGGCTGGCTGGCGGGGCTCCTCGGGCGCAAGCGCTTCTTCCTCATCTGCGCCGCCCTCTTCACCGTCAGCTCCTTCCTCTCCGGCATCGCGCCGAACCTGCACCTTCCTCATCGTGGCCCGCATCTTCCAGGGCATCGGGGGCGGACCGATCATTCCCTCTCCCAGGCCATCCTGTGGGAGATCTTTCCCCTCGGGCAGCGGGGCCTCGCCATGGCGGTGTGGGGCATCGGCTTCATGATGGGCCCGATCATCGGGCCCGACCCTCGGCGGCTACATCGCCGACAACTGGTCGTGGCGCTGGATCTTCTACATCAACCTGCCCGTGGGCTTCCTCGGCTTCTTCATGGCCAGCGCCTTCCTCTTCGACCCGCCGTACCTGCGCAAGCCCGGCGCGCGTCGACTGGCCCGGCCTCACCCTCATGGTGCTGGGCTTCGGCTGCCTCCAGCTCCTCCTCGATCGCGGCGAGCGGGAGGACTGGTTCGACTCCACCCTCATCGTCTCCCTCGCCGTGCTCGCGCAGCTGCGCCCTCGTGGGCTTCGTCATCCGCGAGCTCATGGCCCGGGAGCCCATCCTCGATCTCCGGGTCTTCGCCGACCGCAACTTCGCCACCGGCGCCACCTTCATCGCGTTCATCGGGCTCGGGATGTTCTCGAGCATGCTCCTCCTCGCCGTCTTCACCCAGAAGCTCCTCGGCTACGACGCGTGGACGTCGGGGCTGGTGCTCGCGCCGGGAGGCTTCGGCAACATGCTGTCCCTGCTCATATGCGGCCGACTCGTCACGCGAACGGACCAGCGGCTGCTCCTGACCTTCGGCTGCGTGGTCAACGCCATCAGCCTGTACATGATGTCCGAATCTCACCCTGAGCGTGGACTACTGGACCCTCGCCTTTCCCCGCTTCATCCAGGGCTTCGCCCTCGGCTTCATCTTCGTGCCGCTCTCCACCCTCACCCTGTCCACCATCGCCCGCGACAAGCTCGTCAACGCCACCTCCGCCTACAATGTCCTGCGCAACCTCGGAGGCAGCGTGGGCATCGCGCTCGCCACCACCTTCCTCGCCCAGCGCAGCCAGTACCACCAGGCGAACCTGGTCGGCCACGTGAACGTGTGGGATCCCGCCACCCAGGCGCGGCTCCAGGGCTGGACCGATCACTTCATCGCCCACGGCGCCGATACCTTCACCGCCCAGCGGCGCGGGCTCGCCATGCTCTACAACGACACGGTGGGACAGGCCCAGGTGCTGGCCTACGTCGACGACTTCTGGCTCCTCGCCATCCTCTTCTCGATCATTCCCCTGTTCCTGCCCGTCATGCGGCGCGTCCGCGTCGACCCCCGCCGCCCCGGGAAGGAAGACGACTCGTCCGACTCGGGCCGCGTTCCTCCCTCCCCGCCTCCGTCGACTGAAGACCGCCGGCTCCGACAGACGCCACGGCTCCGATGCCGACGCGTTGGACACATGACCTGCTCCGCCGGCCCGTGCCACGATGCCGCATGATTCAACGGAGCTCGGGCTCGTGACGAAGCGCTTGCCCGCGGGAGCTTTGCTCCTCGGCTACATGGTCCTCGTCACCGCGGTCATCACCCTCGCCCCCTTCCGCTTCGCCCGGCCCGCCGTGTTGACGCTGTCCTGGCTGGCCGACCCTGCGGACGTGGTGGCGAATGTGCTGCTCTTTCTTCCCTGGGCTTCTCTTTCGCGTCAGCGCGCCGCGCGCCGTCGGGCATGTCCGTACCGTCGTCGCCGCGTGTCTCGTGCAGCGTGACCTTCGAGGCCGCCCAGCTCTTCCTGCCCGGCCGCTTCGCGAGCCCGGTGGACGTGATGAGCAACACCCTGGGGGCCGGGCTCGGGTCACTGGTTCACGCGCGGATCGCCGCCTGCCTCGACGGCCGCCTCGTGCGCGGCTCTCGCCCTGGAGCTCCCGCTCATGGTCGTGGTGTATCTCCTCGTGCCGCTCCTCTGGCTGGACGGCTTCGCGGCGGGGCACGACGGCGGGCGGCTCGTGCTCTCCCGCTCCTCGGCCTCGCCGGGGCCATCGTGCTCGCCGCCATCTGGCGGCACCGGCTGGCCGAGCGGGGCGTGCTCTCCCCGCGCGGCTGGCCTGGATCACCGCGGGCTGGTACGTGGTGGGCGCGGCTCCGGGGCTGATCCGCCGGCCCCTGCTCGTGCTGGGCGCGGCCCTGCTCGTCGCGCTGGTGGCCAGGCTCGAGGCGGCGCGGCCCTCTCCCTCGTGCCCGAGCGTCGCTTCGAGCTGCCGACGCTGCGCCGGGTGTGGCCGCTCCTCGTCGCCTATCTCGTCCTGAGCGCGCTCTGGCCGATGCCATGGCCGCCCATGCGATGGACACTGGGCCCGTGGCATGGGGGCTGGGGCATCGTCGATCTCGCCGACATGCCCGGCGTCACGCCAATGCTCCGCGCGCTGGAATACCTGGCCGCCTTCACCCTCCTCGGCTACTCGGTGGCGGAGTCTCGGGGCCGCCTCGAGGAAAGTACGGGCCGCGGCTGGCTCGGCTGGCTGGCGCGAGCGTTCTCTCCGCCGCCGCGCTCGAGGCGCTCCGCGGCTTCCATCCCGGCCATGGCGCCAGCGTGCTCGTCCTCCTCCTCACCACGGCCATGAGTCTCTATGGCGGACTCATCTATCGGATCCAGCGCTCTTGCGCGTGATCGCCAGGCCCGGTAGACCCGCCGCGCTTCGCTGATGCCGGATCCGGCGCGACGGACGCGAGAAGCCTAGGCGAGCTGGCAGCTGGCCAGAGTGCCGAGACGCCGTTGGCGGCCATGAGGGTCTGATAGTTGCCCGTCTCGACCACGTGCCCGCCGTCGAGGACGTAAATCCGGTCGGCGTTCATCACGGTGGTGAGGCGCTGGGCGATGACCACTGCAGGTGACAGTAGAGCTGGGCGAGGGCTCACTGCCTCACCGCGGCCTGTGTCTCGTTGATCGAGCGACCGCTCAGCGCGGCGTGAGTGGCCGTCAGCGCGCAGGAGCACCCGAGCGCGGGGACGCAGCCATGCCGTTCGTCCAGGGGACGGGGAGGAGCGGGCGACGGCGCGCCGGTCATGGCGAGCTTTCCGCGACCGCCACGGTCTCCGCCTGTGCCGCGATCCCCACCACGGCGAGCACGATGACAAGCGCCGTCTCGGGAGCGGCGGCGAGATGAGCCGCAGCTGCTCCGCCCCGAGGACGACGAGATACGCTCCGGCCAGAGACGAGAGGGACGATCAGGGCCGCGTTGAACAGGAGGAGGAAGAGCACCGCGCCGATTATCCCAGCGATGAAATAGATGCCGAGCACCACCACGCCGCTCTCGATGGCGGAGTGCTGGAGAACTACCGCTGCGATTCCGCCCGCGGCCACGAAGCCGGTCACGCCCGAGGGCGACCTTCGTGGCCACCACCGCGAGAGAGGCGCCCGAGCAGGGCCAGCCCGAGGGCGATGATGACGATCACCGCCTGGGATTGCCCGGGCAGGAGGCGCGGGGCGAGCTCGAGGCCGTGAGGAAGCCGACCGCCGCCACGAAGAGCCAGTAGAGTCGTCGGCCGAGGACGAGGAGGAGAACGCCCACGAGGATACGGCCTGAGACGCAGCATGTGGTCCTCCCTGCCGCGCGCCCACGCCACGGCGGCCATCTCAGCCTGCTGGGTAGTCGATCGACACCACCTGCAGCAGCTCCTTGCCGCGAGGGGTGTCGAGGGCGGCGGTGTCCCCCACTCCGCGTCCGAGAATCGCGCGAGCGATCGGCGCGGTGAAGGCGATGCGGCCGCGGGCCACCTCCGCCTCGTCGACACCGACGATCTCGAGCCGACGCTCTCGCGTGCGTGCTCGCCGCTCAGCGTTCGCAGCGTGACCATGGCCCCGAAACGCACGGCATCGCGCGGCTGGTGACGGGGGTCAACGACCACGGCACTCGCGATGCGGGCGGTGAGATCGCTCATGCGTGCGGTCAGGATGGCGCAGTTGTCGCCGGTACCTCGTCCTCCGTCGCTGCGTCTCCGCCTCCAGCCCATGGCGGTCGGCCTCGAAGCGCGGCGAGCTCACGCGGAGAAGTCCCAGTCCGCGCGGCGTGGACATAGATTCGGGACGCCGGCGGGCACTGGGCGCGCGCGGGGAATGATCGGCTCTTCCCAAGCCTCGTCCTTCGTGAAGACCTTTGCTCACCGGCCGAGGATATCACGGCCATCAGCCCGCCTCGGCCAGCTCCACTCTCTCAGCCGACGGCGCCAGCTCTTGTCGACGTAGCGGTGACCGTCGACCGGTGGAAACCTGAGCGCGGCGCCGATACGAGCCGGCGACCACGGTATACGTGCGCGTGTCAACGGCCACCTGCTGGGATCCGGGCCGCCCGCGAGGCTCTCGGCGAGAACGCGGCCAGTCCATTCCGTCGCGATCGTCGAGACCGAGCGCGGCGAGAATGGTGGGCGCCACGTCCACGTTGCCCGCAGGCGCGCTGGCCGTGACGCCCTGCTTCAAGTCGGGACCCCAGCCGAGAAGCGTGTTGCGAACTGATTCCACGGGCTCATGCTGCCGTGATCGCTCGCGTACAGCGTGGCCGCGCCGCTCCGCAGGCGAGATCGCTTCCCGGCACGCCGAACGCGTTGGCCTGCGAGGTCCACGGAAACGTCACGAGCAGGTCGGGGCTCCGCCTCGCCGCTTCCCAGCCTGCATGAATTCGAGGGCGAACGTGCCGTCGATCGGCTCCGTGCGGATCACCCGGGGCGCGGGCCGCGCTGAAGAGCACGCCGCCCCAGTCACGCGACTGGACGAAGCGCGCGATACGGGCGACCCGCGCGGTGTCGTGTCCCGGCACGTGGAGTGACACCGCCTGCCCACTGCTCGCGAGGACCACGCCGCCAGCCTCGAGTCCCGCCTCAGCGAAGCTCCCGCGCCACGTCGACGCCGCCCGTATTGCTGGTGAACCCGTGGTCCGAGACCACGAAGACATCGGTCGACGCGGCGAGACCGAGGCCGTCCAGCGCGTCGAGCACCTGGGCAAGCTCCCGGTCGGCGTGCCGGGCGCCTCCCGCGCCGCCGGCGACCCCACGCCCAGGCATGTGCTGGGTGTGATCGGGCTCGGTGAGCCAGTTGATCACCACCGCGGGCGCGATCTCGGGCAGCACGTACTCGCGCAGCACGCGCTGAGTCCACGTCACCGCCGCGTCGTAGCGCTCCGTCCCCGTCGCTCGGCTGGAGCCGCCCGAACCGGGCGAGAATCGCCGCGCTCGCCTCGTCCGGCCACGCACACGCTTGCCCGGGTCGAAATAGCCGTTGACGAGCACGCCCACTCCCGCGGGCCCCGCGGATTGGTGAGGAGCGCGCTGCCCGTGGAGCCGGAGCTGACCGCGGCGAGGCGCATGCCCCGCGTCTCCAGCCGCTCCGCGAGCGTCTTCGGTGAGCACGAGGTTTCCTCCGGTGGCGCGATCCACCTCGAGGAGGCGGCGATAGGCGGACGTGTCGATGGCCGCTCCGCATCCACAGCCGGGATGTAGATCTGATTGCCCACGATGCCGTGCGTGCCGGGCTGCCACTCCGGTGGCGAGGGTGGCCGCGTTGACGCGGGTGACCGTGGGAAACACGGCATGGCTGTTCGCGTACCACACGCCTTCGGCGCGCAGCCGGTGCAGGGTGGGAGTGTCGGCGGCGGTGATGGCGTCGGGCCTCAGCCCATCCACGACGAAGACGATGACGAGACGCGCGGTCACCGGGTTGACCGCTCGCGCGAGGGGACGCTCACGAGAGAGCACTCTATCCGAAAGCTGGGTCACCGCCAGAAACTGTGGGCGGGGAACCGTGCTACGATCGCGCGCGACTACAGGAGGAGGACATCATGGGTGACGCTCGAGTTCCATGAACCGACGGGCCGGCTCGAGGCGCGGCAACCGCACGCCCCTCGACTCGATGCTCTCGAGGGCAAGCGCATCGGCTTCGTGAGCAACGAGCAGTGGCAGGCCTTCCGCATGCTGCCGCTCCTCAAGACGCTGCTCGAGCGGGACTTCGCGGGTATCGAGGTCCTGCCCATCAACGCGTTCCCCCAGGGCAACGCCCTCATCGGCAACGAGGAGACGGCGGCGGAGGTCAAGCGGAGCGGCGTCGACGCCGTCATCATCGGCAACGCGGCCTGAGGGTCCTGCGCGACGGCGTGCGGCCGGGCGGCCGCCAGGATCGAAGGGCTGGGCATTCCCACCGTCACCCTCACCGCGCGCGGATTTCGTGGGTGTGATGAAGAACGCCGTGTCCGGGCTGGGGCTCGCGCCCGACGCGGCCATGGTCACGTTTCCCATCGAGATGTTCCTGCCGGGCAGCGACATCTCCCCGGTGGAGAGCGCGCAAGCACGAGTTCTACGATGGGCTGACGGGCTGGAAGTCGGACCTCGCGGCAGCCCTCGAACGGCGCGAGCCCCTGCTCTCCGTGCGCGGAGCCACCTTCGAGGACGCCCTGGTCAGGGCGAACAACCTGATCCTCGCCAACCAGTGGGGCGACGGCCTGCCCGTGTGGCCGGCCGACGCGCGAGCGCGTGCAGTGGATACTCCAGGGCACGCCGCAGCCACGCGAGCACGTGCTCGGCACGTTTCCCCGCGCGGCGGAGTGGCCACGGTGGAGATCTGCGCCATCGCTCTCGCCATGGCGGGCGGGCGGCCCGAGTACCTGCCCGTGCTGGTGGCGGCGGTGGAGGCGTTCCTCGATCCCGCCTCGGGCAGCGAGCAGCTCCAGGCCGCATCCGGCAGCGCCTTCCCGGTGGTCATCGTCAACGGGCCGATTGCGAAGCAGATCCGTCTCAACTCGGGCTTCGGCTGCCTCGGCCCCGATCCGCAGCGCCCGGCCGGGGCGAGCATCGGTCGCGCGCTCAGGCTCATGCAGCAGAACGTGGGCGGCGCACGTCCCGGAGTGGGCACGATGGCCAACTACGGCGGCCTCGCGCTACACCAACGTGGTGTTCGCCGAGGACGAGGAGAACCTGCCCGCGGGCTGGGCGCCTCACGGCACGGAGCGTCACGGCTTCGCGCCGGGAGCAACTCGATCTCCCTCGCCTTCGCCAACGGCGCCACCAACATCAGGCGGCGGGGCGCCAAGAAGGAGACTCCCGAGGAGGACGCGCTCCAGGGCATGCACCGCATGGCGGACTTCATGCGCGTGCCCAACCTGGCCGGGCTCGCCGGCTACGAGCACGGCACCCCGGGCATCCTGATGATTCCCGGCGTGGTGGCGCAGACCATGGCCGGCCTCGGCTGGACCAAGCGCTCCATGCGCGAGTTTCTCTGGGAGCACTCGAGGATTCCCGCGGAGCACCTGCGCCGGGCCGGGGGCTACGCGTGGATCGAGATCGACGCGAGCAAGGTGACACGTGATAGCGCTGCCCTCGACCCGTGGCCGATCACCGCCTCCCCGGACAATTTCGTCCTGATCGTGGCGGGCGGCGGCCATCCGACCAACAGCTACTGGCTGCAGGGCTACAGTCCAGGGCGTCGTCGGCCGCGCTATTGCCTCCCCGAGGAGTTCCCTCGCCTCCTCCGCCGAGCGCGGAGCGCGACATGAAGCGGAGGCTGAGAGCCACCGGGTGCTCACCGCTTGCCGCCCGGATCCCGTGATCACCACAGGATGAGATGAGATTCGACCAGAGTGCTCGTCACCGGGGGGCCGGACGCCTCGGACGGTACGTCGTCCAGGAGCTCGCGGGCCGCTGTCATGTCAGCGTGCTGGACCGGCAGGGAACAAGCGGCGTCGCCCGTCGACTTGCCCGTGCCCTTTCCGCCCGTGGACTTTCCCGTGGACATCCTGGATCTCGGCGCGCTTCGTTCCGCCATGCGCGGACAGCACGCGGTGGTGCACCTCGCCGCGATCGACTCGTCGGTCACCGCGCCACCCGAGGCGGTCTTCGACGCCAACGTGCGGGGACCTGGAACGTGCTCGCACGCGGCGGCGGAAGCCGGCGTGCGACGGATGGTGATCTGTAGCAGCTCCTCCGCGACGGGCCTCGACTATACGAATCCCCGGCTCCCGCCCGTCTACCTGCCCATCGACGAAGATCATCCCTGCGCCCGTCCCAGGCCTACGGGCTCAGCAAGCAGCTCGACGAGCTCGTCGCCCAGAGCTTCGGAAGCCGGGGCGGCATGGAGGTCGTCTGTATCCGGCCCTCGTGGGTGCTCTTTCCCGCGTCGGTACGTCGCGTGCTCGACCACCTGCGCGATGCTGCTCCGTCCGCTTCGCCGTCGACGCCGGGACGACATCGCGAGCCGCTGCCCATCCTGCGTTCCTACGTCGATCCGGCCGACGCCGCCCGAGCGTTCCGACTCGCCCTCGAGCTCTCCACGACCCCGTACCGGGTCTTCATCATCACCGCCGCCGACACCTTCGAGCCGGAGCCCACCCTCCCTCACCTCGAGAAGGTATACGGCAAGCCATTGCCTCGGGTCGTCAAGCCCGAGGTCTACGCGGAAATCCTCACGCCAGCGCCTTCGACATTTCCCGGGCGCGCGAGATTCTCGGCTGGAGCCCGTCATCCAATTGGGCGGAATTCTCCGCGCGCTTCGACGCTCCCGAACCCGCCGGATAGCTCGCCCTTCCGCGCGAGCCGCCCCGAGACAGCGGTGGCCGGCGCGGGTAAAATGCCGCCATCCATATCAGGCTATCCCGCATTCATGAACGCTGGACCTGGGGGCCATCGCGCTGAGCATGATGCGCGTCGAGGGATGGGGCGAGCACGTCCGCTACGTGCGCACGGGCTGGGAGATGGCGGACCGGATCAAGCCGCTCATAGGCGTGCGCTGGGAAGAGGGCCTCGACAAGCCGGTGGAGGTGTGGCGCAAGGAGCTCAACATCGAGCCGATCCGCCACGGCCAGAACAGCTGGTACGAGGTGCTGGCCGGCCTCGAGCCTGTGAACGGCGCCCTCGACGCTGATGCCGGCGGCCCCGAGCGGGCAGCGCCGCGATGGGGAGGCGCGCTTCGCCTACCCCGCGATGTCGCCGACCACCCGCACGCGGGTACGCAGCGAGTTGCCGGGCAAGTAGGCGAGCGGCAGGTCCTCCACCTCGACCACGTTGATGGTCGCCCGGTCGGCGCCCGCCGCCACCGCCTTGTCCTCGGCCGCGCCGGCGGGCCCGCGCGATGGCCTCGTCACGCGGCAGGTCCTGGAAGATCTGGTCCACCTCGCCGCTCACCTGGGCGATGGCGGCGCCCACCGCGTTGGCCACCGCCTGATGCGGCACGTTCAGGACCTCGGAGACGCCGGCCAGTCTGGGCGGCACGAGGAACGACCCGCCCCCACCGCGATCAGGGGCGCGTCGCCCGCCTCGGTCTTCATGCGGTCCACGCCTTCCTCGATCATGGCGCGGATGCGACCGAGGGCGTCCTTCACCAGCGCGGCCGGCAGCGACGCCACCCGCCTGCGGTCGCCCAGATCGATGAGACCGGCGGCCACCGCCACGTCGGTGACGGTGAGCACGTCGCCGCCGAACACGAGGGCCTGCTCGGTGAGGCGATAGCCCACGCTGGCCGGCCCGATGGTGAGCGGCTCCCCTGACCCAGGCCCGGAGACGAGGGTCCCGCCTCCCAGGCCCAGCGAGAGGAGATCGGGCATGCGAAAGAGCGTGCGCACCCCGCCGATCTCCACGACGCTGTTGGCCTCGCGGGGAAGCCCTGGCGGAGGCTGCCGATGTCGGTGGTGGTGCCGCCCACGTCGATGACGAGGGCCTCGTCGCGCTTGGAGAGGAAGGCGGCGCCGCGCATGGAGTTGGTCGGCCCGGAGGCGAAGGAGTAGACCGGGTACGCCTCCGCCACCTCGGCCAGCATCACCGTGCCGTCGTTCTGGGTCAGGTAGAGCGGCGCCCCGATGCCGCTCCCGCGCAGGGCCTCCGTGAACGCGCGGGTGGTCGTGCGGGCCAGCTCGATGAGGCAGGCGTTGAGGAGGGCCGCGTTCTCACGCTCGAGCAGGCCGATGCGGCCCAGCCGATGGGAGAGCGTCACCGCCACGTCGGGACACTCCTCGCGGAGGATGGCCGCCGCTTCCTCCTCGCACGACGCGTTCAGGGGCGAGAAGACCGCGGCCACCGCGACGGATCGGATCCCCGTCGTCGCGGATCCGCCGGGCCGCCGTCCGCATGCCCCGCGTGTCGAAGGGGACGAGGGGCCGGCCGTCGAACTCGTGACCGCCCTCGAGCATCACTACCTCGGCCCGCACCAGATTCGCCAGATCCTTCGGCCAGTCCACGAAGGGCGGCAGCGAGGCCCCGGAGGGCAGGCCGATGCGGATCCCTGCCACGCGCCCGAGGTCGCGCCGCTGCACCACCGCGTTGGTGAAGTGGGTGGTGCCGATCATCACCGCCTGGGCCTCGCGCGCGGTGGGCGCTTGTTCGACCAGGGCGGCGAGGGCGCGGGTGATGCCGGTGGTCACGTCCGGGGTGGTGGGCGTCTTCACCGCCGCCGCCACCGTGTCGTCCTCGAGGAGCACGGCGTCGGTGTTGGTGCCGCCCACGTCGATGCCGAGGCGCCGTCTCACGCGAACACCGAGCGAAAGTCGAGGTCGTAGCCGAAGGCGCGCGGGCCCACGTGCTCCAGCCCCTTGGGCGTGAGGAGGATGGGCGGCGCGGGGAGGGCGATGACGGTGACCCGCTGGCCGTAGCGCAGCGTCTCGGTGCCGATGGCATCCCCGGCCACGCGTGTCGAGCACGCAGATCAGGTCGGGCGTCATGACCCGAGGCTCGCCGTCGAGCCAGCCCACCGCGAACTCGTTCTGGAAGGCGAGCTGGAAGACATGGCCACGGAAAGTCGTCGAGGCCCTCGATGGTCGCCGTGCCGCGCAGGAAGCCTTCCGTCGTGCGGCGGGCGATGTCGTGGATCTTGCCGCTGAAGAGCTTGATGCCGGCTTCCACCTCCAGTACCGCCTCGATCGGATCGCGGTGGGCCCGGCGCGCCGCCTGCACCGCCTGGCCGATCCCGATGGCCTTGGTCGTCGAGCCCAGGATCGCGCACTCCTTGATCTCCTTGCCCGTGCGCGGGGCCTTGCAGGTGGAGGCGATGGAGCCCACCTCCACGCAGGCCTTGCGGCTGATGCGCTCCATCCACTTCCAGCTCGCCGCGCGCGCCACCACCACCGCGTTGTCGCGCACGTCGGCGAGGGTGAGCGGGTACATCTGCAGGTCGTGGATGGCGAAGCTGGTCATCTGGGCTTCGGGGAAGGCGCGGCCCATGCAGTCGCCGTCCACCACCGGGAGGTCCAGCATGGCCGCGCGCCATGAAGGGCTGGATGGAGTTGCCTCCGCCGATCTCGAGCGACATCACCGCGCGGAACTTCCGGCCGAGATACTCCTCCATCATGGTGATGGCGAGCGCCATGGTCTTGGGATCGGTGAGGCGCTCCTGGCCCACGAGCGGCGCGCCCATGTTGGAGCACACCGCCACCAGGTCGTCGTCGGCCAGCTCGGACGCGTCCATGAGCTGGCACACCACGCCCTTCTCGTAGAGCTCGCGCATGTTGAGCAGGGCGAGATACGGGCTGCCGCCCCGCCGGTGCCGAGGATCCACGCCCCGATGGCCAGGCTCTCGATCTCCTCCACCGTCACCGGTCTCATCGCGCCCTCCGCATCAGAATCCCGTGAACTCCTCGAGCCCCATGAAGCGCGCGATGCCCAGGACGAGCACGAGGGCCACCCCGATGGCGAAGGCGGACACCGCGGCCGCGGTGGGGTCGAAGGAGTACTTGAGATAGGCGAAGAGCTCGATGGGGAGCGGGGTCAGCTTCGAGCTGGTGAGGAAGAGCGACAGGGTGAAATTGTCGAAGGAGATGGCGAGGGCGAAGATGGCGCCCGCCACCACCCCCGGCTTGATCACGCCCAGGGTCACCTCGAAGAACGCGCGCACCGGGTGCGCGCCCAGGCTCTGGGCCGCCTCCTCGAGGGCGATGTCGAAGTGGGTGAGGGTGGCGGTGACGGTGCGGATCACGTAGGGCGTGGTCACCACGATGTGGCCGATGAGGAGCGCCGCGTACGGAGGCCTGCATCTTGAAGAGCGTGTAGAACTGCAGCAGGGCCACCCCGGTGAGGATCTGGGGCAGGAGCAGGGGCGAGGTCACGAACGCGTTGAGGAGATCCCGGCCCGCGGAAGCGGCCCCGCACGAGCGGGAGGGCGGCCGCCGTCCCGATCACCGTGGAGGCGAGCGCGGTCCACACCGCGAGCTCGGTGGAGAGCCAGAGGGCCTGCATGAACTCCCGGCGCTGGAAGAAGTTGGCGAACCACTTCAGCGAGAAGCCCTGGGGGGAAAGGTGAAGTAGTTGCCCGCGTTGAAGGCGGCGAGCACCACGATGACCATGGGGAGCATGAGGAAGGCGTAGATCAGCCCGACCACGCGCGCGCAGGATCACACGATGCCCCGGAGCGCGCGCTCCGGTCACCTTGATGTACACGCCGATGAGGACGACGGAGATGACGAGGAGCACGAAGGCGTTGGCGGCCCCGAAGGGCCAGTCGAAGACCGAGAGCACCTGCTCGTAGACCACCATGGGCAGCACGTGGACCTTGAAGCCGCCCACGAGGATCGGCACCACGAAGGAGCTGATGGCGAGGAGAAGACGAGGAGGGAGCCGGCGAGGATGCCGGGCAGCGACAGGGGCAGCGTCACCTCGAAGAAGGCCCGGCGCGGAGAGGCCCCCAGGGTCTGGGAGGCCTCGATGAGCTGGGGCTCGATGCGCTTGAGCACACCGGTGAGGGACAGCACCATGAAGGGGAGGAAGACGTGCACGAGGGCGAGGGTCACCCCGAACTTGTTGTACATGAGGGGCAGCGGCTTGGTGATCCATCCTCGCTGCACCAGGGTCTCGTTGATGAGGCCGCGGTCGGCGAGCAGGATCATCCAGCCGTAGCAGCGGATGACGATGCCCACGAGGAGGGGCGAGAGGATGAAGACGATCAGGAGCGGCTTCCATCGTGAGTTGGTGAGGGCCAGGTGATAGGCGAGCGGATAGCCGAGGAGGAGGGAGACGGCGGTGGTGAGCACCCCGAGCCAGCAGCGTGTCCCCGAGCACGCCCAGGTAATAGGCGTCGGTGAAGAAGTGGACGTAGTGCTGGAGGGTGAAGGCCCACTCGAGCTGCCCGTAGGACTGCCGCGAGAAGCTGATGGCGAGCATCAGGAGCAGGGGGAGCACGAAGAAGGCTACGAGGAGCAGGACGTAGGGCCCCAGGAGCAGGAACCGGGCGCCGCGGGTCACGGATCAGCGGCCGAGGAGCTCCGCGGCCACGCGGGCCACGAGCAGGTTCGCCACCAGGGTCGGCGCGCCGGTGAGGGCGGCGATCTCGTCGCGCGTCTTGCGCCGGAAGCCGATGCAGTCCATCACCACCAGGCCGGCCTGGCCCGGCGCGCAGCGTGTCGGCCGCGCGGCGCACCGCCGCCGGGTCGTTCTCTTCGTAGGGCGAGACGGGAGCCACGTGCGCGTCGAAGCCGGAGGCGCGCCAGCGCGCGATGGTCTGCGGCACGTGGCGCTCCGACGGCGTGAGCACGCCGAGGCGACCCGGAAAGACCATGGCGCGGAGGAGACCGAGCAGGAGCTGCTGCGGCTCGAGGAAGGGCCGGCGCGCGGCGAGCTTCGGGAACTCGCCGGTGCAGAGCAGCACGTTGAGGGCCACGCCCTGCTCCTCGAGGGCGGCGATCCGCGCCTCGATGAGGGAGATCATCTTGCTCTTGCCCACGAAGACCGACGAGCCGTCGGCGAGGCGGGTGACGAGGATCTCGTCGTCGCCCTCGGGGGCGAGGGGCGCGATCTGCTCGCGCGGCCGAGCCCGTCGAGGGCGCCCGCCTCCAGCGATCTCCACGTCCCCGCCCAGGATGGCCGCCATGTCCGGCACCACGTCGCTGCGCGGGGACTGCCCTACCGTGATCAAGTCCGACCTTGGTCATGCGCGTCTCCTCCTGCCTGGTCATGCGATCTCTTCCTGGATGATCCGGGCGTCGGCGGCCGCCCAGCCCGCGCGCACGCGCGCGCCGGCCGCGAAGCGGACCTCGCCCAGCTCGAGCGGCCTGCAGCTCGAGCCCGGCGTCGCTCTTGAGAATGTAGCGGACGGTCTCGCCCTGGTAGACGACGTGGGCCACCGTCATCGGCCAGCACGGAGTCCACGGCGTCGGTGGGGTCGAGGCGGATCCGCTCCGGGCGGAGGGCGATGGCCACGGGGGCGCCCGCCGGCGCGGCGCCGGTGGCCGCGAGGTGGCGCTGCCGCAGTCCACTCTGTTCGCGCCCGCGGCCCGGCCGGAGCAGGAGATTGATGTTGCCGATGAAGCTGGCCACGAAAGCGGTCGCGGGCGTCTCGTAGAGCGCCGCGCGGCGGCGGCCACCTGCTCGACGCGCCCGCGGTGCATCACCGCGATGCGGTCGGACATGGTGAGCGCCTCCTCCTGGTCGTGGGTCACGTAGATCGTGGTGATGCCGACCTCGCGCTGCAGCCGCTTGAGCTCGATCTTCATGTGGTCGCGCAGCTTCTTGTCGAGCGCGCCCAGCGGCTCGTCGAGCAGGAGCACGGCCGGGTCGGGTGATCGAGCGCGCGGGCCAGCGCCACGCGCTGCTGCTCGCCGCCCGAGAGCTGGCCCGGATAGCGCCCGCCGTGCCCGGGAGCTGGACGAGGGCGAGCGCCTCGGCCACCCGGCGGGCGATCTCCGCCGTCTCCACGCGCTGCATGCGCAGGCCGAAGCCCACGTTCTGCGCCACGGTGCGGTGGGGGAAGAGCGCGTAGTGCTGGAACACCATGCCGACGCTGCCGCAGGTGCGGGGGCACCCGGGTCGACCGTCCGCGCCGTTGATCGCCACCTCCCCGGCGTCGGGCGTGACGAAGCCCGCCACCGAGCGCAGGGTGGTGGTCTTGCCGCATCCGGAGGGGCCGAGGAGGGTGAAGAACTCGCCCGGGGCTACGATGGCCAGCGACACGCCGTCGAGCGCCAGGGTAGCGCCGTAGCGCTTGACGAGGCCGGTCAGCGTGACGGTTCCGCTGGCGCCGGGCGCTTCGCGTCAACGCATCTCCCTGTTCCACTTCTCGGTCCACTGCGGCCGCTGCTTGGCCACCTGCGCCCAGTCGAAGAGCACGAGCTTGTCCACGTCGGCCGGCGCGCTGATGATCTTCTTGGCCACGTCCGGCGGGCACCTTGACCGTCTTGTTGGTCGGGACTCCAGAAGAGCTCGGTGGCGAAGGCGAGCTGCACCTCGGGCGAGATGTAGGCGTCGATGAGCTTCCACGCCAGCTCCTTGTGCTTGGAGCCCCGCGTCACCTGCACGATCTGGTCGAGGATGGGCATGCCCTCGATGGGGGCGACCCAGTCCACCGGGATCCCGCGCTTCTGCAGATCGTAGGTGCAGGCGTCGTGGAGCACCGCGAGCACCACCTCCTTCTGCTCGAGCTGCTTCTCCACCGTGCCCGTGAAGTCCACCAGCTTGGGCTGGGCCTGCTTGATGGCGGCCACCCCGGCGTCGATGTCGAAGTAGTCCTTGCCGTAGATCTTCGAGGTCATGAAGAGGAAGTTGATGCCGAGCGTGTTGCCGATGACGTAGGTCGCGCGCTTGCCCACGTAGGCCTCGTCCCAGAAGTCCTTCCACGAGACGGGCCGCTTGAGGCCCGGATGTCGGTGCGGTAGGCGAGGCCGATGCGTCCCCAGAACATGGCGAGGCTCGGTGTCGCCGATGAGGGCCTTCGGGTAGAGGTTCTTGATGTTGGGAGCGAGCGCCTCGTTGCGCTTGCTCGAAGAAGCCGCGCTCGCGCGGGATGGGAAGGCCGGCTCGTTGCCGAAGACGACGTCGTAGGGCGGATTGTCAGGGCCGGCGGCGAGAAGCTTGGCCACCCACTCGGTGGTGATGCCGGTGACGATCTCCACCTTCACCCTGTGCTTCTTCTCGAAGGGCTCCACGAGCGCCTTCTTCATCACGTCCGACCAGCGGCCGCCGTAGCCGGTGACCACGAGGGTCGTGGGCTGCGCATCCGCGCCGGCCAGCGGGACGAGCGCGCCGGCGAGGAGGAGAGAGGACGACGAACAGCGCCGAGCGGAAACGCGGTGCACCACTCATGGGCAAGCCTCCAGTGCGGGTTGGCCTCTGCTTTTCTCACGAAGCTCCACGAATATCAAGAGCGGCGGGCTACGCGCTCGGCGCGGCGCTCGATCGGCGGCGGATCGTAGGCGCGGATCGGCGGCAGCGGTCCCGTCCAGCGCTCCACCTGCACGAGGGCGTGCTGGCCCGAGCAGCCCTGGGCGAGCTTCGAGGTGCCGCGATCGAAGGTGAGCACGTTGGGGTTGCCGTGCACGCACATGCTGTCGGGATCGGACGGGTCGAGCGGATCGTACCAGGCGCCCGTCGAGAGCTGCACCACGCGCGGGCGCACGGTGTCGGTCACCACGGCGCCGGCGAGACAGCTCCCGCGGTCGTTGAACACGCGCACCATGTCGCCGCTCTCGGATGCCGCGGGCCGCGGCATCGGCCGGGTGGATCCGGATCGGCTCGCGCCCGTGCACCTTGGTCGACTGGCTGAACGCCGCCCACGTCGAGCTGGCTGTGCAGGCGCGCCGTCGGATTGTTCGCGACGAGGTGGAGGGGAAAGCGCCCGGCCAGCTCCGCGCCCAGCCACTCGGTGGGCGGGAGCCAGGTCGGATGCCCGGGGCAGTCCTCGTAGCCGAATCCGTCGATGGTCGCCGAGAAGATCTCGATCCTCCCGCTCGGCGTGCCGAGCGGCGCGCCCTCGGGGTCGGCGCGGAACTGCTTGAACAGCACGAGGTCCTCGTCGCCCTCGGGCATCTCGAGGAATCCGGCGGCCCAGAACTCGTCGAAGCGGCGGCGCCGCGGAGATGGCCGGCCGCGGCGCGCCAGCCGTCGTAGAGGTGCCGGAGCCACGCCATCTCGTCCCGGCCCTCGGTGAAGCGCTCGCCTACGCCCGAGGGCCGCCGCGAGGTCGGCGAAGATGGCGAAGTCGCTCCGCGCCTCGCCCCACGGCTCGACCGCCTGGCGCATCGCGATGAGGCAGGCGTCGTGCGGAGAGCCGCCGATGTCGTTTCGCTCGAGCGTCATGGTGGCGGGCAGCACGATGTCGGCGTGGCGGGCCATGGGCGTCCAGAACGACTCGTGCACGACGATCGTGGCCGGTCGCGCCAGCGCCCGGCGCAGGCGCGCGAGGTGCTGATGGTGGTGGAACGGATTGCCGCCGCACCAGTAGACGAGGCGGATATCCGGATAGGTGAGCCGTGTGCCGTCGAAATCGAACGCCTCGCCCGGCTGCAGCAGCATGTCGGCGAGCCGCGCGAACGGGAATGAAGGCGCCGACCGGGTTCGCGCCCTGCGGCAGCGTGGGCGGGCCGACGCGAAGGGGGCTCGGCCGACGTAGCCGAGGGAGCCGTAGCCCTGGCCGAAGCCTCCGCCGGGCAGCCCGATCTGGCCGAGCATGGCCGCGAGGGTCACGGCGAGCCACGGCGCCTGCTCGCCGTGCTCGACACGCTGGAGCGAGTAGTTCACGTTGATCAGGGTCCGCTTCGCGGCCATGCGCCGGGCCAGAGCGCGGATGGTCGACGCGGGAATCTCGGACAGCCCGCGCCGCCCACTCCGGCGTCTTCGGACGGCCGTCGGTCGCGCCGAGCAGGTAGCTCTCGAAGCGGTCGAACCCGGCGCAGTAGCGCTGGAGGAAGTCGCGGTCGTGGAGCCGCTCGGCGATGAGGGTGTGGGCGAGGCGCGAGCATGACCGCGACGTCGCTGCCCGGGACGATGGGGAGCCACTCGGCGCCCACGAACTCGGGCAGAGTCGTCGCGCAGCGGGCTCACCAGCACGAACTCGGCGCCGCGCGCGCGCGCCGCGCGGAGGTGGTCGCGCGCCGGATGCCGGCTCGCCCCGCCCGGGCTCACCATGGTGTTCTTGAGCGGGATGCCGCCGAAGCAGATGAAGAGCTCGGTGTGCCGCTCCAGCACCGACCACGCGGTGGCCCGGTCCAGGAACTCCCGCATCGATCCGACGACGTGCGGCATGATGACCGACTGCGCGCCGTTGCTGTAGCTGTGCTCGCCGCGCACGTAGCCGCCGAGGCAGTTGAGGAAGCGATGGAGCTGGCTCTGGGCATGGTGGAAGCGGCCGGCGCTGCTCCAGCCGTACGAGCCGCCGTAGACGCCCGCGCCGCCGGTCTCGGCGTACACGCGGCGCAGCTCGCCCGCGAGGAGGTCGACGGCGGTGGGCCAGCTCACCGGCACGAACGGCTCGGCGCCGCGTCGCGGATCCGCGCCGGGGCCGCGGTCGAGCCAGCCCGCCCGGATCATCGGCTGGGTCACGCGGGCCGGGTGACGGAGGCTATCGACGATGTTGCCGAGGAGGGGCGAAGGGTCGGGATCGTTCCGGTAGGGGCGAATGGCCACCACCGTGCCGTCGGCGACCTCGGCCTCGAAGGCGCCCCAGTGAGAGGAGTGCGGCACGAGGTTGCGTGTCATCGCGTGAGGATATCAGAGCGAGGGCGCCCGGGATGCGGTGAATGACGGGCGGAGGATCGGTGGCTCCTCCCGCACGTCAGCGCTTCTGGTATTCGGGGCGCCAGCGGAGGAGACGCACCTCGATCTGACGGATGCCGAGGGCCATCACGATACCGATGGCGCCCAGCACGAAGAGCGCCACCATCATGTCGGCGGCATTGAGCGTGCCCAGCGACTGGATGATGAGGTAGCCGAGCCCGCCTCCCGACTCCCCGCCGATGAACTCCCCGACGACCACCCCGATGAGGGCGAAGGAGATGGACGGCGTGAGAGAGGCGAAGGTCCAGGCGAGGGTGGAGGGGACGATGACCGTGCGGAGGATCTGGCGCTCGCCCGCGCCGAGGAAGCGCGCGCTCGAGATCAGGTCGGCAGTCCACGCTGCGCGCGCCCTGGAAGGTGTTGAAGAAGACGATGAAGAACACGATGCTCCACGCGAGCACGATCTTGGCGAGCAGCCCGAACCCGAACACCATGGTGATGAGAGGGACGAGGGCGATGCGGGGCAGCGAGTTGAAGGCCACGATGAAAGGGTCGAACACGCGGGCAATCTCGTCGCTCCGCCCGAGGAGCAGCCCGGCCACGAAGCCCGAGGTGATGCCGACGAGAAAGCCCCAGAGGGTGGACTGCACGGCGGAGAGCGCCATGCGCCACAGGGGCAGGCGCACCCCTTTCGTCCGACATCAGAAAGACGAATCGACGCGCGATGGCGGAGGGCCGGCTGATGGTAAGACCGGATCGATCCATAGAGTCCCGGCATCTTCGAGATGGCCTTGATGCCCGTGAGGTATTCCCACGCCACGAGGAAGGAAGGCACGAGGATGCCCACCCGCCACGCCCACACGCCTCCCGTGACCCGCTCACCCGAGCCGCTCCTGAACTCTTCCCCAGCGCGCCAGATCTCCGCCGTACTGCGCAGGCAGCCTGGGCGCTCTCCCGCAGCGCGATCACGTCCTGCGGCGCGGCAGTCATCGCCGTAGACCAGCTTTGATCCGTCCGGCCGCGTCATGACCACGATGCGGTCGGCGAGGGTGATGGCTTCCGACAGATCGTGGGTGACGAAGACCACCGTCTGCCGACGGGAGCCCCGGACAGACCGAGCAGCTCGGCGTGCAGGTTGAGCTTGGTATGGGTGTCGAGCGCGCCGAAGGGCTCATGTCCATGAGGAGAATCTCGGGATTGACGACGTGCGAGCGCATGAGAGCCAATTCGTTGCCGCATGCCCCCCGACAGGGTGGCGGGGAATACTCGAAGCCCTCGAGACCGGCGAGCTTGACCGCTTCTTCACGCGGGCGACGACCTCGGCCCGGCCCACCCCCGGTACTGAGGCCGAGGGCGATGTTCCGCCTGACGGTGCGCCATTAGGAAACACGGTGTCCTTCTGGAAGACATAGCCGACCTGGGGGCGCGGGGCGGGCCCCGACCCGCGTGCCGTCCACGAGGATCTCTCCGCTCGTGGGCGCGATGAGGAGCCGATCATGTTGAGGATGGTGGACTTGCCGCAGCCCGAGGCCTGACCACCGCCACGAATTCCCCGGTCCTGCACGTCGAAGGAGACGGCGGAGACAGCGGAACCCCGCGAGGACCCTGCACGAAGGTCTTTGATAGTCCGGATACATGCGAACGCGGACACTACGGAATGGCCTGGGCCTTCTTGACGAACATTGTCCACCGCCTGCCGAAAGGAATCGGTTTATCGACGGCGAGGGGGACCCACACCTTCATGCCCCGGTCGTAGTCCCTCTCGTCGATGACGAAGTCCCAGTCAAAGATAGTCCAGAGTAGCGCATCGGACTCCAGGATCTCCTCCCGGCTGTACGTGGACATGTACGGCTTCTGGAGGAGCTCGACCACTGTCCGTGGCCTTCCTGATCCATTGCCGCGCCCGGGATAGGCGTTGACATAGCCCCGGCATCGAGATCGGGGACTTCTGATCGTCTCCCCTTCAAGACGCGTACCCCACGGTCACGGATGGGCCCGCCGAACACGTGGTTCCAAGCTTTCGTCCCGTGTCGTCGGGATGGGGATGGCCGAAGCCCTGGCCACCGCCTCGACTGCCATTCCGGCACGGCCATGATGGTCGGTAACTGGCGCCCTTTGAGGCCGGCGAGCATGGTCAGTCGCCGCCGCCGCCGACCCACCCACGGAATCGTTCACGGGCTTGCCGTCGGCCCCCTTGGTGTTCTCGGTACGTAAACGCCGTAGACGTAGGTGCCGAGCCGATGGCGGTAGCCGCGATCACCGCCCCTTTGCGGCCCAGAGCTTGGTCGGCCAGCGCCTCCACGCTCTTTCACGCCCTCTTGTCGAACAGCCTGCGCACGACGATGTTGGCGTAGAGCAGCGCGCGCGTGTCGGTGGCGAAGATCATCAGGGCGTCCTTGCCCTTCTCCGTGATCTTGAGCGGATGATTCGAGTCGCCAAGGGCGAAGAGTGCCTGCCCCGCGGCGAGGGCCTGACACCCCGGCCCCGCCGCCCGGCACGACGAAATCCGGGGTGAGGAGACCTTCGGCCTCGAAGAATTTCTTCTGGGCCGCCACCAGGTGCTGTCCGTAGACGAAGGTCGAGATGCTGTGGGAAGCGCTGATGGGTTTCGGGGTCTGGGCCCGCGCGCCGGCCGGCCAGCCGGCGGCCGCCGCGCCGCCGAAAAGCCCGGCGGTCTTGATGAAATCGCGGCGCGACCAGGGCGCCGGGGTTGGCGTCGGTGACATCGAGTATCCTCCGTGAGAGGGTCGGGAGCGCGGCCGGGGAACGGGCGGAAATGTACACGCGCGCGCGGCGAGTGTCAATCGCACATTGGCCCAAACACGTTGACAGCAAAGGTTTTTGGGCTATTGTCCGTGGGTGGAATCGGTGCTGCCTTCCCCTCCGCACGCAGCCAGAGGCTCCCATGATCCGCAGCATGACCGGGTACGGCCGCGCCGAAGTCGCGGGCACCCGCCTGAGCCTCACCGTGGAGTGCAAGTCCTCAATCACCGCCACCTCGACATCGTGGTCAAGCTGCCGCGCGCTTTCTCGGCGCTGGAGCTCGACGCCCGCCGGGTGATACAGGGCGCGGTTCAGCGCGGCCGGGTGGAAGTCGGAGTGAGCGCGGCGCCGGTCGAAGGCACGCCGGCCATCGGGCTCTCGGTGGACATGGCCCAGGCGCGCGCCTACGTGGCGATGGCGCGCCGGGTGGGCGACGATCTCAAGCTCGGTGACCGGCTCGATCTCCAGTGGGTGCTCGAGCGGCCGGGCGTGCTCTCGCGCGATGACCAGGAAGCGCCGTCACCGGAAGACGGCTGGCCGCTCCTTCACGATGCGCTCAGCAAGTCGCTGGGAGAGCTCTGCGCGCGGCGTGAGGCGGAAGGCGCGGCGCTCGGCAAGGAGCTTCTCGCCCTCCTCGCCACGCTGGGTGAGCATGTCGCCGTCATGGGCGGCCGGGCTCCCGCCGCGCTCGAGCGCAAGGAGCAGCGGCTCCGGGAGCGGGTGCAGGCGCTCCTGGGTGCCCAGCCGCTCGACGAAGGGCGTCTCGCCACCGAGGTCGCGATGTGGGCGGAGAAGAGCGACATCTCCGAGGAGCTGGCGAGGCTGCACGCGCATCTCGGCGAGTTTGCCCGGCTCCTCGACGAGGGCGGGCCGGTGGGGCGCACCCTCGACTTCCTCATCCAGGAGCTGAACCGTGAAGTGAACACGGTGGGCTCCAAGGCGGACGACCTCGAGCTGTCCCAGGCCGCCATCGCCGCCAAGTCCACGCTGGAGAAGCTCCGGGAGCAGGTCCAGAATATTGAGTAATCCGGTCCGATGGAGCTGATCAAGCGGCGCGGCGCGCTGATCGTGGTCTCGGCCCCTCGGGAGCCGGGAAGACCACGCTCTGTCACGAAGTCAAGCAGCTCGTACCCGATCTCTTCTACTCGGTCTCGCACACCACCCGGGCGCCGCGGCCCGGCGAAGTGAACGGCACGGACTTCCATTTCGTGACCGAGGCCGAGTTTCTCGACATGCGAGACCGGGACGCCTTCGCGGAATGGGCGTCGGTTCACGGCCACTACTACGGCACCCCGTGCGGGCTCTCGAAGGGGCGCTCTCCCGTGGGCTCGATGTCCTGCTCGACATCGACACCCACGGCGCGCGTCAGCTCCGCCAGCGCTACCCGGAGGCGGTGTCGATATTCATCATGGCGCCCTCGATGAAGGAGCTGGAGGCGCGCCTGCGGGAGCGGCAGAAGCGATGCGCCGGGGAGATCGCCCGGCGCCTCTCCCGCGCCCGCGAGGAGATTACCGCGTGGCGGCAGTACGACTATCTGATCATCAACCGGGACGTGAAGGAGGCCGTGGACCAGCTCGCCACCGTCATCGAGGCGGAGCGCCGGCGCACGAGCCGTCTCACTCTCAAATTCCCCGACGTGGAGGTCCCAGAGTGATGGCATTCCCCTCGCTGGAGCAGTCCCTCGACAAGGTGTCCAACCGCTACCTGCTCGTCGTCCTCGCCGCCAAGCGCGCCCGCCAGCTGAACCGCGGCGCGGCCGCCCAGGTCGACAGCAAGCACAAGAAGCCGACGAGCATGGCCCTGGAAGAGATCGCCGACGCCAAGGTCGGCTATCGCGTTCGCGAAGAAGACGCCCCCAAGGAGTAGCGCCACGGGCGGGGGCGAGCCATGAGCGTGGCGGGCCAGCACATCATCCTCGGAGTCACCGGCAGCATCGCGGCCTACAAGGCCGTGCTGCTCCTCCGCGAGCTCACGGCGCGGGGCGCGGTGGTGACGGTGGTGATGTCCGGCAACGCCGAGCACTTCGTCGCTCCCCTCACCTTCCGGACGCTGTCGGGCCGGCCCGTGCTCTCGAGCCTCTTCGACCCGCAGAGCGAGGACGCGGTGGAGCACGTGGCGCTCGCCGAGCGGGCGCAGGCCTTCGTGGTGGCCCCCGCTACCGCCAATCTCCTCGCCAAGGCCGCCCACGGCATCGCGGACGATTTCCTCACCACGCTCCTCCTCGCCGCCCGCTGTCCCATCCTGATCGCCCCCGCCATGGACGGCGGCATGTGGGACCACGCCGCGGTGCAGGCGAACGTGGAGACCCTCCGCGAGCGCGGGGTGACCGTGCTGGAGCCGGAAGCGGGCGCGCTCGCCTCGGGGCTCAGCGGCAGGGGCGGCTGCCCGAGACGGAGACGCTCGTCGAAGCGGTGGAGCGGGCGCTCACCCCGCGACGCGACCTGACGGGGAGCGCGTCCTCGTCACCTCGGGGCCTACTCGAGAGCCCATCGATCCCGTGCGGTACCTGTCGAACCGGTCCTCGGGCAAGATGGGCCATGCCGTGGCCACCGCGGCCCTCCGGCGCGGGGCCGAGGTCGTGCTCATCTCCGGCCCACCACCCTCAAGCCTCCCGCGGGCGCCGTGTACGTGCCCGTGCAGACGGCGGAGGAGATGCGCGAGGCGGCGCTCCAGCATCTGGCCGCGGCCACCGTGGTGATCAAGGCCGCCGCGGTGGCCGACTACCGCGTGGAGAAGCCCAGCGCGACCAAGATCAAGTCCGGCGGAAAGAACGACGGTCTCACCCTCTCGCTCGTGCCGAATCCCGACATCCTGAAAGAGCTGGCGCAGAAGAAGGGCGGCGCCTTCCTCGTGGGCTTCGCCGCCGAGACCAATGACCTGCGCGCGCACGCCGCCGAGAAGCTTCGCGCCAAGGCCATCGATCTCCTCGTGGCCAATGACGTGAGCCGCCAGGACATCGGCTTCGAGGCCGACGACAACCAGGTCATCCTGCTCGACCGCTGGGGCGGCGCCCAGGAGCTCCCGCGCATGACCAAGATCCAGGTGGCCCACGCCATCCTCGACCGGGTCCTCGCCCTGCGCCCGACGCCCGAGCCCCGCCGCACCTCCTCCCGCTGAGCGCGATGGAGGATCCGCGCGCGGCCCTCGGAGAGGCGTTCGCCGCCGTGGCCGACACCTTGCGCCACCACCGCGCGCTCGGACTGACGGAAGTGGCGCGCAACCGTCCCGAGCCGCCGGATGCCTCGGTCGCCCTCGCGGAGCAGGAGCGCGCGCTCCAGGGCTGCACGCTCTGCAAGCTCTGCCAGAGCCGCAAGACCGTCGTCTTCGGCTCGGGCAATCCGAAGGCGAAGCTGGTGGTGATCGGCGAGGGACCGGGCGAGGAAGAGGACAAGCAGGGCAAGCCCTTCGTGGGCCGGGCCGGGCAGCTCCTGACCAAGATGCTCGCCGCGGTGAAGTTCGACCGCGATCGCGACTGCTACATCTGCAATGTCGTGAAGTGCCACCCGGAGCGAAACCGCAATCCGGAGCCCGACGAGGTGGCCGCCTGCAATCCCGTTCCTGCTCGCCCAGCTCGACGCCCTCCAGCCCGCGGTGATCCTCGCCCTCGGCAACTTTGCCGCCCAGACCCTCCTCGGCACCAGGGACGGCATCACCAAGCTGCGCGGCCGGGCCTATCTCTACCGGGATATCGTGCTCGTGCCCACGTTCCATCCCGCCTTCCTCCTGCGGAACCCCGGCGACCAGTACAAGCGCATGGCCTGGGACGATCTCAAGCTCGCCCGCCGCGAGTGGGAACGCCTGACCACGGGCACCACCTGACCATCTCTCCGCCGCCGCTCTTGACTGCCGACCTCACTGCGCGCAATGCCGTGACGGCCGTCCGCAATCACCGCGCGTATCGGAGCTGTGGCGCGCCCGCGCCGGGCGCGCCGGCGTGAAAATGGGGAGTGCGGGGGCCATTTCGAGGCCCCCGCATCTAAATGACCGCGGACGTAGTCTTCGATCTACCCCTCGATCGCCCCTTCTCCTACCAGGTTCCCGACGCGCTGCGAGTGACGGTGGGCCAGCGCGTGAGCGCGCCGCTTGGAGGCCGCCCGCGAGTCGGGGTGGTGGTGGCGCTGCGACCTGACGTCGTCGACCACACCCTGAAGCCGATACAGTCGCTGGTCGAGCCCGCGGCCATCGTTTCCCGCGCCGGACTCGCCCTGGGACGGTGGATCGCCGACGAGAGCCTTTCCTCGTGGGGCTCGACGCTCTCGGCCTTGCTCCCGCCCCCACCCCGCACGAGGCGCGCGGAAGTCGTCGCGCCGGTCACCGATCAGGCCCCGGCCACCTCCCGACAGGCGGCGGAGCTGTGGACAGATGCGGAGCGGCACGAGCGGCTCCTCGTCGAGCTTGGCTAATACGCCCGGGGGCGCCCTCGTGATCGCCCCCGATACGGAGGGCGCGGCGGAGTGGGCCCGCCGCCTCGACGCGGCCCGCCTCGATAGCGGCGCGAGCCCGGGGAGCGGCGCGCCGCGTGGTTCGCCTCCGCGCGCGGCCGGGCGCGCGTGGTGGTCGGCACACGCGGCGCGCTGCTCGTGCCGCTGAGCGCGCCGGCCACCTCGTGCTGCTCGACGAGCAGGACTCCGCCCACAAGCCTCCGGGGCCGCCGCGCCTTCACTCGCGCGACATCCTCCTTCATCGAGCCGAGCTGGAGGGCAGCCGCCTCCTCATGCTCGCGGGCGCCCCATCGGTCGAGAGCTGGCAGCGAGCGGAAGCGGGCGCCCTCGCCCGGGTGGCCGGCCGGCCGGCCGCATGGCCCGAGATCGTCACCGCGGACACGCGGGGCATTCTCCGCAACCATCCCCTGACCCTGCCCCTCACCCGGGCCATCGAGACCATGTCGCGGGCCGGCCGCGCCGTCCTCCTCGTGGTGAGCCGCGCCGCGGGCGCCCTCGGCTGCAACGACTGCGGCGCCGTCCTGCGCTGCCCCGACTGCGGCGTCGCCCTCGCCGTACGACGCGACCGTCGCTCGCTGGCCTGCCGGCTCTGCGCGATGGCAGACGCCCTGCCCGAGCGCTGCCCGAGCTGCGGCGGGCACAAGCTCCAGCCGTTCGGCTGGGACGCCGAGCGCGTCGAGGCCTCGGTGCGGCGGCGATTTCCGCGCCTCACCGTCTCCCGGACCGATCCGGGCGCCCAGGTGGTGATCGGCCCCGCCGCCTTCCTGCGCGTGGCGCGGACCCGCCCGTGGGGCGCCGTCGGCTTCGTGTGGCTCGACGGCCTCCTCCGCGTGCCGGATTTCCGGGCGGGAGAGCGCGCCTTCCAGGTGCTGTGGGCAGCGGCCGAGGCCACCGGCGCCGGCGGGCGGCTCATCGTGCAAACGCTTCATCCCGACCACTACGCTCTGGCCGCGGTGCGCGACGGCAGCCGCGAGGCCTTCTACGGGCAGGAGCTCGAGTTCCGCGCCGAGCTCGGCTATCCGCCCTTCCGCCGGCTCTGTCAGATCTCCGCTCTCGGAAAGCCGCGGCGGGCGCGCGCGCGCTCCTCGACGAGGTGTCGGACACGCTCCGCGGCATCCCCGGAGCTGACCATCTATCCCGCCATGGCCCTCGGCCGCGCGGGAGCGGCCTCCGCGGCGCGCCTGCGCTTCGTGGTGAAGGGTCCCGCCGACCTGCCGCGGCGCATCGGCCCCGCCCTTCGTCCCTTCCTCGAGCGCGGACGACGCTCGCACGGTGTGGTAGAAATAGAGATGGATCCCCTTTCGATATAGGAGACTTGCTCTCGTGGCTCTACTCGAAGTCAGGCTCTACGGCGACCCCATGCTGCGGCGCAAGGCGGCCCACCTGCGTGAAGTGACGCCCGAGATGCGCCGGCTCATCGCCGACATGGTGGAGACCATGTTCCACCAGGTCGGCATCGGCCTCGCCGCTCCCCAGGTGGGCATTCCCTATCGCCTCCTCGTGATGGACGACGGCAAGGGGGCGGCCCGCGCGCTCATCAACCCCGTCATCACGGAGCGAAGCGGCTCGGTGGTGGACGAGGAAGGCTGTCTCTCCTCCCCGGCATCTACGCCGACGTCGAGCGGAGCAAGACCATCACCGTGCAGGCCACCGACGAGGACGGCGAGTCCTTCGATCTCGACGCCGGCGGCATGCAGGCGCGGGTCATCCAGCACGAGATGGATCATCTGGACGGCGTCCTCTTCATCGATCACCTCTCGCCCGTCGCGCGCGACCGCATCAAGAAGAAGATCCAGAAGCACGGCTTCCCCAAGGAGAGGCGATCTCGAGCCTTCGCCCTCTAGCTTGAAGGTCTTGTTCTACGGGACGCCCGAGTTCGCGCTGCCGACACTCGAGGCGCTGCTCGAGCACCACACCGTGCGCGGCCGCAGTCACCCAGCCCGACAAGCCCGCCGGTCGCGGCCGGCACGTGAGCCCTCCGCCCGTCAAGGAGCGCGCGCGGGCCGCGGGCATTCCCGTGCTCCAGCCGCCGCGCCTGCGCGATCCCGGCTGGCCGGAGCGGCTGGCCGAGCTCGACGCCGAGGTGGCGGTGGTGGTCGCCTTCGGGCAGATCCTGCCCAAGACCGTGCTGGATGTTCCGCGGCGCGGCTCCATCAATGTCCACGCGTCGATCCTGCCGCGCTACCGCGGAGCCGCGCCCATCGCGTGGGCCATCATGCGCGGCGAGACCGAGACGGGCATCACCACGTTCCAGATGGATCCCGGCATGGACACGGGCGACATGCTCCTCACCGAGTCCACGGCCATCGGCGCCGAAGAAACCGCGGGCGAGCTCTCGGCGCGATTGAGTCGGCTAGGCGCTCGCGGTCCTCGTCCGCACCCTCGACGCGCTCGACTCGCTGGCCGCGACTCCCCAGGATCACGCGCAGGCGACGCTGGCGCCCCGGCTCAAGAAGGAAGACGGCTGGCTCCGGCCTCGGCGAGCCGCGCGCGACAGCTCGTCAACCGCGTGCGAGGGTGCAATCCGTGGCCGGGAGCGGCGGTCGTGACGCCGGCGGGCCGGCTCCTGATCTGGCGCGCCGCCGCCGTGCCCCACGCCACGCGGGCGGAGCCGGGCACGCTGGTGACGAGCGGGCCGGGCGCGCTCTGCATCGCCACGGGCGAGGGCCTGCTCCCTGCCCGTCCAGGTCCAGCCGGAGAACCGCAAGGCCATGGCGTGGGAGGATTTCCTCCGCGGCGCGCGGATCGGCGCCGGGGCGCGCATCACGGAGATCAGCGCGTGAGCCCGGTGCTGCGCGCGGGGCCCGTCTCGCAGTCGCGCTACGAGGCCCTCCGCGTCCTCGTCCGCGTCGAGGAGGATCGCGCCTTCGCCGACATCGTGCTCGAGCACGCGCTGGAGCACGCGCGCCTCGACGCGCGCGACGCCGGACTGTGCACGGAGCTGGTCTACGGCACGCTGCAGGTGGCGCCGGCATCTCGACTGGCGGCTCGCTCCGCACCTGAATCGCCCCTCGAGAAGCTCGATCCCTGGGTGCGCGCGCTCCTGCGCCTCACCGCCTACCAGCTCTTCTTCCTCGACCGCGTGCCTCGCTGGGCCGCCGTCGACGAAGCGGTGAGCCTGGCCAAGCTCAAGTCGCGCGAGCCGGGTCCACCCGGAATTCGTCAACGCCGTGCTGCGCTCGCTCACGCGCGCCGGACGGCTCTCCGCCGTTGCCCGCCTTGCCCGGGAGGCCGCGGCGGTGCGCTGCTCTTTCCCCGACTGGATCGCCGCCCGCTGGATCGCGCGCTATGGCGCGAAAGAGGCGGAGGCGCTCATGCTCGCCTCGAACGACCGGCCGCCCACGACCATACGGGTCAACACGCTCCGCACCACCCGCGACGCGTTCGCCGCGCGGGCGCGGGACGAGGAGCTCGCCCGCACGCGGCTCACCGAGCTCGCGCCCGAGGGGTTGATCATCGACCACGGCGCGGTGGGACGGTGGGCCGCCTTCGCCGAGGGCGCCTTCACGGTGCAGGACGAAGCCTCCATGCTCGTGGCGCGTCTCCTCGATCCGAGGCCGGGCGAGCTCGTGGCCGACACGTGTGCCGCCCCCGGCACCAAGGCGACGCACCTGGCCGAGCTCATGGGCAATCGAGGCCGCATCGTGGCCATGGATCCGCAGGCCGCGCGGCTCAAGTTGGTCGGAAAGGCGGCGGCGCGGCTCGGCATCGGCATCATCGAGGCCCACCTGGGAGGAGCGGCCGTGCGCTCGCGGGGCGGTGGCGGGGCAAGTGCGATCGCGTCCTCGTCGACGCGCCCTGCTCGAACCTCGGCGTGCTCCGTCGCAATCCCGACGTGAAGTGGCGCCGCACCGAGGACGATCTGGGCCGGCTCCAGGAAAGCAGCAGACCATCATCGCCGCCGCCGCCTCCATGGTGAAGCCGGGCGGACGCCTCGTCTACGCCACCTGCTCCCTCGAGCCCGACGAGAACGAGGCCGTGGTCGCCTCCGCTACCCGGCTACGGAAAGGAGTGGCAGCCGGATCCGCCTGCGAGCTTCCCCGTGCCGCCCGACGCGCAGGGCTTCGTGCGCCTCTACCCTCACGTGCACGGCACCGACGGCTTCACCGCGATCAGGCTCCGGCGAGCGACGTGAGGCTCGACCTGTGGAGTTTGCCGCGGCGTTTGCCGCGGCGGAAGGCATGGGGTAAGGTCGTAGTGCCATGAAGATCGCGCCGAGCATCCTCTCCGCCGACTTCGCCGCCCTGGGCGAGGCCATCGCGCGCGTGGAGGCCGGTGGCGCCGATCAGCTCCACGTGGACGTGATGGATGGCCGCTTCGTGCCCAACATCACGATCGGGCCGCCCGTGCTCGAGTCCATCCGGAAGCGCACGCGCCTGCCCCTGGACGTCCACCTGATGATCGTCGAGCCCGAGCGCTATATCGAGACCTTCGTGAGAGCTGGGGCCGACCTCGTGACCGTCCATGTCGGAAGCCTGCCCGCACCTGCACCGGACCCTGCACCAGATCAGGGAGGCGGGCGCCAAGGCCGGGGTCGCCCTCAATCCCTCCACGCCCCCTGCAGGCCATCGAGTGGGTGCTGGACAGTCTCGACCTCATCCTGGTGATGTCGGTCAACCCAGGCTTCGGAGGTCAGTCCTTCATCCCGTCCTCCCTGGCAAAGGTGCGCCAGATAAGGACGCTGGTCGGGAAGCGCTCCGTGGAGATCTCGGTGGACGGCGGGGTCAATCACGCCACGGCCGCCTCCCTGGCTCAGGCGGGAGCGACCACCCTGGTCGCCGGCTCAGCGGTCTTCGGCTCCCACGATCCCGGCCAGGCCGTCAAAGATTTGCGGAGTGTATCGGAAGTATTGAAGTAGGCTTGACTTTTCCCCTCCCCGCCATTATAGTTTAGCGTTTCCTGAAGGCTACTTCAGGGGTACGCCATGCTCGACAGCCTAACCGCGCGTCTCACCGGAATCTTCGACCGGCTCCGTGGCTTCGGCCGGCTGACGGAGGAGAATGTCCAGGAGGCCCTGCGCGAAGTGCGCGTGGCTCTGCTCGAAGCCGACGTCAATTTCAAAGTCGTCAAGAGCTTCGTCGAGCGGGTTCGCGTCAAGGCCATCGGGCAGGACGTGCTCACCTCGCTCACGCCGGGCCAGCACGTGGTCAAGGTGGTGCACGACGAGCTGGTCGAGCTGCTCGGCGGCTCGGGACACCGGCTGGCCATGGCCTCGCATCCGCCCACGGTCATCATGCTGGTCGGCCTGCAGGGCTCGGGAAAGACCACCTCCGCCGCCAAGCTCGCCCGGCACTTCCAGAAGCAGGGACAGCATCCGATCACTCGCTTCGGCCGACGTGTACCGGCCCGCGGCCATGGAGCAGCTCCGACGTCTCGGCAAGGACCTGGGCATCCCCGTGCTCGGCGAGGAGAAGCAGCGGCCCGTCGACATCTGCCGGGCAGCGCGCGACGAGGCGGCCCAGCGCGGCCTCTCTCCGCTCATTCTCGACACGGCGGGCCGGCTGCACATCGACGAGGAGATGCTCGAGGAGCTCCGCGCCATCAAGAAGGACGCCTCGCCCCATCACGTGCTCCTCGTGGTGGACGCCATGACCGGCCAGGATGCGGTCACGGTGGCGGAGAAGTTCAACGCCGCGGTAGGCATCGACGCGGTGGTGCTGACCAAGATGGACGGCGACGCGCGCGGTGGCGCGGCGCTGTCCGTGCGCGAGGTGACGGGGCGGCCCATTGCCTTCGTGGGAGTGGGCGAGAAGACGGACGCCCTCGAGCCCTTCCATCCCGACCGGCTTGCCCAGCGCATCCTCGGCATGGGCGACGTGCTCTCGCTCGTCGAGAAGGCCCAGGCCACGGTGGACGCCAGCCAGGCCGAGGAGATGGCGCGGAAGATCCGCGAGGACAGCTTCTCCCTCGAGGACTTCGCGGCCCAGCTCAAGCAGCTTCGCTCCATGGGCCCCTCGGGCAGATCATGGAGATGATCCCGATGTTCAAGGGCGCCAAGGGCATGCCCAAGGAGCTCAAGGGCGAGGAGCAGGACCTCAAGCGCTTCGAGGCCATCATCGGCTCCATGACCCCCGACGAGCGCGTGAAGCCCGCGATCATCAACGGCAGCCGCCGCGTCCCGCATCGCCAGGGGCAGCGGCACCCAGGTCGCCGATGTGAACCGGCTGCTGAAGCAGTACGCGCAGCTCAAGCAGATGATGAAAGGCCTCAAGCACATGGAAGGGCGCATGGGCAAGCTCAAGGGCGCCCTGCCCTTTCTTCCTAGATAACAGGCTTGGCCCAGATAACTACACGAAAGAGGTGAGCCAGTGGCGGTACACATTCGACTGAGACGGACCGGGACGACGAAGAAGCCGGCCTACCGCGTGGTGGTGGCCGACTCGCGCGCGGCGCGGGATGGGCGCTTCATCGAAGTCATCGGGCACTACAACCCGCTGACCAATCCGCCGACCATCAAGATCTCCACCGACAAGGCGGCGGAATGGATCAAGAAGGGCGCGCAGCCGTCGAACACCGTGAAGCATCTCCTCGCCCAGGCCGCGAAAGCCGCCCAGGTGTAGAGGACAGACGCGTGGCCGCGGGAGCCCTCATCGTGGTGGGAGAGGTGCTCCGGCCGTGGGGGCTCCAGGGCGAGCTGCGCGTGAAGCCGCTGACCGATCGGCCGGAGGAGCGCTTCCGGAGCCTGCGCGAATGCGTGCTCTGGGAGGCCGCGCGCCGACCGGCGGGAAGACTGTCGCATCGCGGGCTGCCGCTTCGACGGCCCCGGAGCTCTTCGTGAGGATGGAAGGCGTGACGTCGCCGGAGGCCGCCAAGCGATTCTCGGGGCGGCTCCTCGCGGTGGCGCAGGAGGACGCCCTGCCCGCGCCCGAGGGGCATTTCTACCCCTGGGAGATGGCGGGAGCGGTGGTCGAGACGCGGGACGGCCGGCGTGTGGGCGAGTTCGTGGGAGTGGACGATCATACCGCGCAGCCGCCTGTGGATCGTGGCCGCCGAGGGTCGTGAGCATCTGGTGCCGGCGGTGCCGGAGATCGTGGTGGACGTGAACGTCAAGGAGCGGCGGATCGTCATCGATCCGCCCGAAGGACTGCTCGACCTGTGAGAATCGACATCGTGACGCTCTTTCCCGGCATGGTGGAGCCCGCCCTCAGCGACTCCATCGTGGGACGCGCCCGCACGCGGGGATCGTGGACATCCGCGTCCACAACCTGCGCGACTGGGCCGAGGGACGGCACCGCGTGACGGACGACACGCCCTTCGGGGGCGGGGGCGGGATGATCATGAAGCCCGAGCCTCTCGTTCGCTGCGTGGAGTCCCTGCGGGCCCCCGGAGCGCGCGTCATCCTCCTCGACCCGGCGGGACGGCGCTTCACCCAGGCGGTCGCGCGCGAGCTCGCGCAGGCGCCCCACCTCGTGCTGCTGTGCGGCCGCTACGAGGGTGTGGACGAGCGGGTGCGCGAGCACGTGGTGGACGAGGAGCTGTCGATTGGCGACTACGTTCTCTCGGGGGCGAGGCGGCCGCCCTGGTGGTGACGGAGACGCTCACGCGGCTTCGTCCCGGCGCCCTCGGTGACGAGGCGGCGCCCTCGCGGGATTCGTTCTCGCGCGGGCTCCTCGAGCATCCGCAGTACACGCGACCCGAGGTGTTCGCGGAGTGGTCCGTGCCCGACGTGCTGCGCTCCGGTGATCACGCCCGGATCGAGCGGTGGAAACGCGTCATGTCGGTCTGGCGGACGTGGGAGCGGCGGCGGGATCTGCTGGAGACGGCGGATCTCTCTCCCGAAGAGCAGAAGTGGGTGGCGGGCTTCAGTCAGGGCCGGCCGCCCGATGACTATCTCGAGTAAGGAGCCACGAGCATGCAAGCCATACATATCGTCGAGGCGGGACAGCTGAAGAAGGACCGCGGCGGGTTCGAGCCGGGCGACACCATCCGGGTGTCGGTCAAGGTCGTCGAGGAGAGAAGGAGCGCCTGCAGGCCTTCGAGGGCGTGGTGATCCGGAAGCGCGGCGGGGGCCTCGGCCTCCTTCACCGTGCGACGCATCTCCTACGGGGTGGGCGTCGAGCGGACGTTCCCGCTGCACTCGCCCCGGATCGACAAGATCCAGGTGATGAAGCGGGCCACGGTGCGGCGCTCGAAGCTCTACTACCTGCGGGATCTCGCGGGCAAGGCGGCGCGTTTGAAGGAAAAGCGCATCGCCGTCGTCCCCGCCTCGAGCGAGAGCGAGTAGCAGGCGAGAGAGGCGCAGCCACGGCACCTGCGGCGTACCGCTTCGAGAAGGCGGCCTGGCGGCAGGGACTCGTGTCGGTGGCCGGGCTCGACGAAGCGGGACGGGGGCCGCTGGCCGGGCCGGTGGTGGCGGCGGCGGTGGTGCTGGGGCCCGGCACGCGGATCGCCGGGGTGGACGATTCGAAGCGGTTGACGCCGGAGGAGCGGGAGGCGCTGTACCCCGTCATTCACGCGCGGGCGGTGGCCGTCGGCGTGGGGTGGTGGACGCGGAGACGATCGACCGCGTGAACATCCTTCAGGCCACGCGCCGGGCCATGGGCCTGGCGCTGGGCAGCCTCGGCCTGGAGCCGGAGCTGGTGCTGACCGACTTCTGTCGCGCTGGACGGCCTGCGGTGCCCCCAGCGCAACCTGGTCAATGGAGATCAGCGGTCGGCCACGGTGGCCGCCGCATCGATCATCGCGAAGGTGACGAGGGACAGGATGATGGCAGAGGCGGATCGCGAGTACCCCCAGTACGGCTTCGGCCGGCACAAGGGCTACGCGACCCTGGAGCACCTGGCCGCGCTGATCATGCACGGCCCCTGTCCCCTGCATCGCCGGACGTTCAATGGCGTGATCGTGCAGCAGGATCTGTTTTCCATCATCGCGGACGAGGAGTGAACCGTGCCGACCGATACAAGGAAGATCTCGGGCATCAAGGGCGAGGAGGAGGCGGCCCGCTTCCTCACCCGCTGCGGCTACGCCATTCTGGAGAAGAACGTCCGGACCCGCATGGGTGAGATCGATCTCGTGGCGAAAGAGGGCAAGACGCTGGTCTTCGTCGAGGTCAAGACCCGACGAGGATCTCGAGAACGCTCCGCCGCCCCAGGCCAGCGTCCACACGCGGAAGCAGAACAAGCTCGGCAAGCTCGCCCAGAGCTATCTCCGGTCCAAGCGCCTGCGCGAGCAGCCCTGCCGCTTCGACGTGGTGGCGGTGGTGGTCAACGACGAGGGCGGCGTCAAGGCCATCCGCCACATCCCGAACGCCTTCTCTGTTGCCGCGTGGTAGTTCGAGGCGCAGCCGCAGGCGAGCCGAGGGCTGAGTAAGGGCTTTGCAGTGTCTGCCAGCAAACTTGAGGACTGCGCCGACCCAGGCGAGCCGAGGGCTGAATTGATCGTTCGAGGCGCAGCCGCAGCCGAGCATGGACCGCGCCGAGGCCTTTGACGCAGCGCTGAGGCTGGCTCCCGGAAAGACGGCGCTGCTCGTGGTCGACATGCAGCGCGCCTTCCTCGATCCCGGCGAGGCGATGGAAGTGCCGGCCGCCCGCGACATCGTCCCGCAGATCCAGACGCTCCTCGAGCTCTTCCGGAGCCGAGGCCTTCCCGTCGTCTTCACCGAGTTCACGTATTCCGAGCGCGTGCCCGTCCTCGTCGGGCTCCTCCACCCCGAGCATCAGCGCGCCGCTCCCGGCGCCCGGCGAGGATTCGGCTTGCCTTCCTCCTCCTGCCTCCTCGGCGAGGCCAATGTCCACGTGATCCCCGATCTCGCCCCGCGACCCGACGAGCTGGTAGTTACCAAGCACTACTACGACGGCTTCAACGGCACCGCGCTCGACCACGCCCTGCGCGCCCGCGGTGTCACCCACCTCGTGCTCACGGGCACCATGACGGACATCTGCGTGCTCGCCACGGCCGTCGGCGGCATGAACCGCGAATACCGCATGACCGTCGTGGAGGACGCCACGGCCACCCTGTGGCCCGAGATCCAGCGCGGCGACCCTCGACATCATCGGGCGCGCCTACGGCCGCGTGCTCACCACGAAGCAGATCTCCGAGGAGATGGGGCGCGTGGTAGCCACCGCGCGGTCGTCTATGGTAGCGTCGTGGGCATGAGCAACGGCTATCGCTTCTCGGGCTGCATCCCGGCGAACCTCCTCCCCTTCACCGCCGATCTCCACATCGACGTGCCGGCCTACAAGAAGCACCTGCGCTGGCTCGCCGACACCAAGGGCGTGACGGGCATCGTGGCCAACGGGCACGCCGCCGAGGTGTCGTCGCTCTCCCGGGAGGAGCGGAAGCGGTCTCTCGCCCTCGCCCTCGAGGAAGTGAACGGCAAGGTGCCGATCATCGCCGGCGTGTACTCCGACGGCACCCAGGAGGCGATCGAGCTCGCGCGTGACGCCAGGGCCGCGGGCGCTTCCGGGCTCCTCGTCTTCCCGCCGACCATCTTCATGTGGGGCGCGCAGGTGAAGCCCGACATGGTCCTGCGCCACTTCTCGACGCTGGCCGATGGGATCGACCTGCCCCTGATCGTCTTCGAGTATCCGCTCGCCTCGGGCATGGGCTATAGCGCGGAGACCCTCGGCCGAGCTCTGCAAGATCCCCACGGTGGTGGGCGTCAAGGACTGGTCCAACGACATCGTGAGCTACGAGAAGAATCTGCGGGCGCTCCGCGCCTCGGGCCGGCCCGTGGCCATGCTCTCCTCGTTCACCATGTCGCTCATGGCCACCTTTCTCCTCGGCGCCGACGGCTGCATCTCCGGCATGGGCAGCGTGGCCGCCGACCTCCAGGCGGAGCTCCTGGCCGCGGTGGGGACGGGCGATCTCGCCCTCGCCCACCGCGTGAACGAGCGTCTCGCCCCGCTCGTGAGCGTCTTCTACGCGCCGCCCTTCGTGGACATGCACAACCGCATGAAGGAAGCGCTGGCCATCCTCGGACGCATTCCCGCCGCCCACGTCCGGCCGCCGCTCACCCCGGTGTCGGACGACGAGCGCCACCGGATCCGGCTGGCTCTCCGTTCCGCGGGCCTCAGCACCTAAGCTCCCGCCGCCGCGGATGCCCGGATTCTGGGCATCGAGCTGGACCCGCCCGCCACGAGGGCCGATGCTTGCGGGCGCCGCCGCCTTTGGGGTATAAGGAAACGACCCCGATGGCGCCAGAGAACTCCATGACGCCCCGCAGTCCCCAGGAAAGCGCACTGCTTCGGACGGCACTCCACCGCTTCCCCGGCGGTGTCCTCGGCGGCTACTACGCTCCGGACGATCTCCAGTTCGTGGTCAAAGGAAGCCGCGGGGCGCATCTCTACGACTTCTCCGGGCGCGAGTACATCGACTACGTCCTGGGCAGCGGGCCCATGGTGCTGGGCCACGCCCATCCCGCCGTCCTCGCCGCCGTCGAGGCGCAGCTCCGGAAGGGCACGACCTACTTCCAGCTCTCCGAGCCCGCGGTGGCCCTCGCCGATGAGATCTGCCGCGCCGTGCCGTGCGCCGAGCAGCTGCGCTACACCTCGTCGGGCAGCGAGGCGACCTTCTTCGCCCTCCGGGTGGCCCGCGCCTTTCGCAAGCGCGACAAGATCCTGAAGTTCGAGGGCGGCTTCCACGGCACCCACGACTACTCGCTCATGAGCGTGGGGCCGCGGGTCCCCAAGGCCTTCCCCGCCCCCACGCCGGACTCCGCGGGCATCCCGCACGCCATCAGCGAAGAGGTGCTCATCGCCCCCTTCAACGACCTCGCGGAGACGGAAGCGATCATCACCGCGCATCACGAGAGCCTGGCCGCCGTCATCATGGAGCCTTTCCAGCGGCTGGTCGTACCGGACCGGGCGTTTCTCGCCGGCGTCCGCGAGGTGACGCGGCGGTTCGGCGTGCCCCTCATCTTCGACGAGATCGTCACGGGCTTCCGCTTCGCCTATGGTGGGGCCCAGGAGTACTACGGCGTGGTGCCGGACATCGCCGCCCTCGGCAAGATCATCGGGGCGGCTTCCCCCTCGCCGCGGTGGTGGGGAGCGAGGAGATCATGCGTCACCTCGCCCCCGCCATGGAGGATACAGGCGACTTCGTGCAGCAGGCGGGGACGCTCAACGGCAATCCTGTGGCCGCCGCGGCGGGCTGGCCACCCTCGCCGAGCTGCGCAAGCCGGGCACGTATGCCCGCCTCTTCGAGACGGGCCGCCGGCTGAAGACGGCGCTGCAGGATGGCGCGCGAGGCGGCCGGCCTGCCCGCGCAGGTGGCGGGCGAGGCGCCGGTGTTCGAGATCTACTTCACGGACCGCCCCATCACGGACTACCGGGCCACCCTCACCGCCGACCGCGCGCGGCATGCCATCTTCACCCGCGCGCTCCTCGAGCGGGGGTGGTCAAGGCCGCCCAGAAGATCTACGTATCGCTCGCTCACACTGAAGAAGACATTCAGCGAACCGTCCAAGCTTTCAGCGCGGCCCTCCAGGCCGTGGCCCAGCAGACACCCTAACGACCCCAAGGAGAAGCGAAACCATGGCAGAGAGCTGGAAAGCGGAGAAGTGGGCCCAGGCTGAAGACTTCTGGTACAGCGGCAAGACCACCCGGCGGCGTTTCATCGGACTATCCGCGGCCGCCGCGGGCGCCCTCGGCGCCACCGTGGCCGTGCCCGCGTGGTGGAGAGACGCCTTCGGCCAGGCCAAGGCCTACAAGGTCGGCACGCATGGAGCCCCTGTCCGGAACGGCGGCCGCGGGCGGCAAGACCGCGCTCGTGGGCACGCAGATGGCGGTGGACCGCATCAACAAGTCGGGCGGCATCAACGGCCGGCCCATCGAGCTGATCGTCGCCGACTACGAGTCCAAGCCCGATGTGGGCCGCCGCAAGGCAGAGAAGCTCGCGGTGGAAGACAAGATCGACGTGCATCAGGGTGGCTTTCTCTCCAACGTCTGCCTCGCCTGCATGCCGGTGTGGGACGAGCACAAGATCCTGAACATGATCGGGGTGTGCCTCGACACGACCATCACCACCAGCAAGTGCAGCCGCTACACCTTCCGGCCCTTCGACTACGCGCCCGCGCAGGCGGTGGCCTTCGCGCCCTACCTCGTGAACAAGATGGGCAAGAAGTGGCACATCGCCTACGCCGACTACTCGTGGGGCCAGTCCACCCGCGACGCCTACGCCGAGCAGATCAAGAAGGCGGGCGGCGAAGTGGTGGGCACCACGGGCATCCAGCTCGGCACCCCCGACATGACGGCCTTCCTCTCGAAGATCACGGGCAACTTCGACGGCTTCTTCGGGATCTTCTTCGGCAAGGACGGGGTGACCATCGGCAACCAGGCCTATGACCTGGGCATGACCAAGAAGTACAAGTGGGCGGGCGACGGCGCCATCGCCGAGTCGACCAATCTGCCCGGCCTCGGAAGCAAGATCGAGGGGTTCGTCGGCATCAACCGCTATGTGCCGGTGCTCGACGCCCCGCTCAATACGCCGGCGCACAAGAAGTTCTTCGAGGAAGCGGTGGTCCGGCTGAAGCAGATCGATCCATCGGGACCGCTGCCCGACCGCTACGTCCAGTCCAACTTCGAGGCCATGAACTTCCTCAAGATCGGCATGACGAAGTCGGGCTTCCGCGACCGCGAGGACACGCCCAAGCTCATCGCCGCCCTCGAGGGGCTCGAGGTCAAGGAAGGGGACGATTTTCCCCAGGGCGACAAGACGCTCCGCAAGGAGGATCACCAGGCCTTCCTGCGCGAGTTCGTCTTCGACCATCGCCAACGGCAAGCACAAGATCATTGACATCGTGCCGAAGGAGAAGACGATCTTCCCGCCCGCCTGCACCTTCGCCTAGTGGCGCCAGACGGCTCAAGGGAGCCGGCGGCCTCGGCCAACCTCCGCCCGGAGGGAGGTCGGGGCGCCGGCTCCGGTGCCCGCCCCATCCTTCGCACGGAGGGGCTGACCATGCGTTTCGGCGGGCTGACCGCCGTGAACAATGTCAGCATCGCGGTGGCCCGCGGCGAGATCCGCGCCATCATCGGTCCCAACGGCGCGGGCAAGTCCACCTTCTTCAACTGCCTCACCGGCGTGCTCCGCCCGACCTCGGGCCACATCTATCTGAACGACGAAGACGTGGCGGGGCTGCCTCCCAACGCGGTCTCGCACAAGGGCCTCGCCCGCTCCTACCAGATCACGAACATCCTGCCCGGGGCTACCGTGCTGGAGAACGTGCGGGTGGCCGCCCAGTCCCGCCGCCACGCGTGGAACATGCTGCGCAATCGCTACGCCTTTCCCGACCTGATGGACAAGGCGCGCGCCGTGCTGGACGCGGTGGGCCTCCGCAAGGAAGAGGACGAGCTGGCCGCGAATCTCTCGCACGGCGCGCAGCGCAATCTCGAGATCGGCATCGCCCTCGCCACCGAGCCTCAGATCCTCTGCCTCGACGAGCCGACGGCGGGCATGAGCGTGACGGAGACGCATGCCACCGTCGAGCTGGTCCGCCGCATCGCCAGGAACCTGACCATCGTGATCGTGGAGCACGACATGGAGGTGGTGATGGGGCTCGCCAGCACCATCACCGTGCTGGACTACGGCGAAGTCCTCGCCGAGGGCACACCGGCCGAGATCCAGGCCAATCCGCGGGTGCAGGAGGTCTACCTCAAGACCTGATGCTCACCCTCGACAACGTGCACACCCACTACGGCAAGTCCCACATCCTCCACGGAGTCTCCATCGACGTCCAGGCGGGCGAGGTCGTGGGCCTGCTCGGGCCGCAACGGCGTGGGCAAGAGCACCACGCTCAAGACCGTGATGGGACTGGTGCGCCCGTCCGAGGGCACGGTGACCTTCGAGGGCAGGCAGATCGGCGGCATGGCGCCGCATCACCTGGCCCATCTCGGCATCGCCTGGGTGCCCGAGGATCGGCGCATCTTCCGCCTCCTCACCGTGATGGAGAACCTGCGCACGGGGCTCGAGCGGGCCGGGGTGACCGAAGCAAAGCGCACAGACCATGCTCGACAAGGTCTATGGCTCTTTCCCGTGCTCGCGGAGCGGCGCGACCAGGCGGGAGGCACGCTGTCGGGCGGCGAGCAGCAGATGCTGGCCATCGCGCGGGCCATGATGCTGGAGCCCAAGATCATCCTTCTCGACGAGCCCACGGAAGGGCTTGATGCCGCGCATGGTCGGCCAGATCTCGTCGATCATCGACAGTGCTCCACCGCGAGGGCGTGGCCATCCTGCTCGTGGAGCAGAACGTGCCCCTCACCCTCGAGGCCTCGAGCCGCGTCTACATCATGGAGAAGGGCGTGGTGCGCCACCACGCGCCCTCGGCCGACCTCCGCGCCAACCACGCGGTCATCCACCAGTACCTGGGAGTGTAGCCACCGTGGCCATTCCGCTCGAGCAGATCCTCATCCAGACCGTCAACGGCATCGTCAACGGGATGATCCTCGCCCTCGTCGCGTCCGGCCTCACCCTCATCTTCGGCATCATGGACGTGGTGAACTTCGCCCACGGCGACCTCGTCATGCTCGGCGGCTTCGTGGGCGCCGCCACCATCGCCACCACCGGAAACTTCTGGCTCGCTCTCCTCGTGGCCGCGGTGGTGATCGCGGTGTTCGGGGCGGTGCTCCAGGCGACCACGCTCCGGCCGCTCATCGGACGCGATCCCCTCACCACCATCCTCGCCACCTTCGGCATATCGCTCGTGCTCCAGAAGTACGCCATCTGGCAGTGGGGTCCGTCGGCCCGCCAGCATCCAGGAGCCGCTCACGGGAAACTTCAGTCTCTTCTATCTCCAGTACCCGTGGTACCGGATCCTCACCGCCGTGCTCGCCACCGCCATCATCGGCGCCCTCTACCTTTTCCTGCAGCTACGGGAAGTACGGCATCTGGATCCGCGCCACGACGCAGGACCGGGTCATGGCCCAGGCCATGGGCATCCCCGTTCCGCTCGTGCACACCGCGGTCTTTGCCATCGGGGCGGGCATGGCGGCCGCCTCCGGCGTGCTCTTCGGCCCCCTCGGCGGCGTGACCCAGAACATCGGACTCGACTTCACCCTGCGCGCCTTCATCGTGGTGGTGGTGGGCGGCATGGGCAATCTGGGCGGCTCCATCCTCGCCTCCATCTTCATCAGCCTGCTCGAGGCCTATGCCGCCCTCATCGTCAGCCCCGCCCAGGCCGTGATCGTGTCCTTCGTGGCTTTGATCCTGACCCTGCTCTTCCGGCCCACCGGTCTCTTCGTGCCCACGCCCAAATGAGCCATGCGACGCTCCGTCACCGCGTACTGGACCGGCTTCGCGATCATCCTCGCGCTCCTCGTCATCGCCCCTCTCGTGCTGCCCTGAGTTCTGGCGCCGCTTCGTCACGGAGATTCTCATCTGGGGCCTCCTCGCCATGTCCTCGGACATCCTGATCGGCTACACGGGCATGGTGTCCTTCGGCCACTCCGTCTTCTTCGGCCTCGGCATGTACGGCGCGGCGGCCGCTCTCCTGAGCGTCAAGCCGCCGAATCTCTGGCTGGCCATTCTCTACGGCCTGGCCGGCGCCATCGTGGTGGCCACCTGCGTCGCCTATTTCGCCACCCGGCTCCGCGACATCTACTTCTCCATCACCACCCTCGTGTTCTCGCAGATCTTCTACGTCATCATCTTCACGTGGACGGAGGTGACGGGCGGGGAGAACGGGCTCGCCTTCAGCCAGCCCGCCGCTGTCCATTCCTCGGCCTGTGGTCGGCCCGCTTCACGCCGGTGACGCTCCACTGGTTCGTGCTCGCGGTGGTGACCATCTCCTTCCTGCTCCTCCGCCGGGTGACCCAGTCGCCCTTTGGCATGGTGCTGCAGGCCATCCGCGAGAACGAGCCGCGGGCCCGCGCCATCGGCTACTCGGTCGAGCGCTACAAGATCGTGGCCGTCATGCTCTCGGGACTCTTCGCGGGGCTGGCCGGCGTGCTCTACGCCGTGCAGAACAAGTTCGCCGCCCCCGACTTCGTCTTCTTCCTCATCTCGGGCGAGGTGGTGATCTTCAACGTGATGGGCGGCATGGGCACCCTCGTGGGCCCGGTGGCGGGCGCCGCCTTCTTCCTGCTCCTGCGCGAGGGCCTCTCGCGCTACTTCACCGAGTACTACCTCATCCCCGTCGGCATCATCTTCACCGCCATGGTCATCTTCATGCCGCAGGGGCTCCTCGGCTTCGCCAAGCGCCGCCTCAACCAGTAGACGACTCCGCCGGGGTTCCGCTTCCTCTCCGAGGACGAGAAGGGACGAAGGATGCCGCTGGGCAAGGTGCTATCGGTCGCGGACGCGGTGGCCCTGGTTCGGGACGGCGACACCGTCGCCACCACTGGCTATGGTGGCAATGGCACGCCGGACCAGCTCGTCCTCCAACTCGAGCGGCGCTTTCTGGACACCGGCGCGCCCCGCGGGCTGACCCTCGTTCATGCGGGCGGCCAGGGCGACGGGAAGGAGCGCGGGCTCAATCATCTCGGTCACGAGGGGTTGCTCCGGCGAGTGATCGGCGGCTACTACGGCCTCGCGCCCCGCATCGAGCGGCTTGCTCTCGAGGGAAAGATCGAAGCCTACAACCTCCCTGAGGGCGTCATCGTGCACCTCTACCGGGAGATCGCCGCCCGGAAGCCCGGCGTGCTGTCCCGCGTGGGACTCGGCACCTTCGTCGATCCGCGAGTGAGAGGCGGCAAGGTCAACCCGGCCACGCGGGAAGACATCGTCGAGGTCTGTACCTTGAACGGAGAGGAGACGCTCTTCTACAAGGCCTTCCCTGATTCACGTGGCCTTCATCCGCGGGACCACCGCCGACCCCGAGGGCAACGTGACGGCGGAGCGCGAGTCTCTCACCCTCGAAAACCTGTCCCTGGCCATGGCGGCCAGGAACTCCGGCGGATTCGTCGTCTGCCAGGTCGAGCGCATCGCGCAAGCGGGCTCCCTCACCGCGCGCCAGGTCACCATCCCGGGCATCCTTGTCGATTGCGTCGTCGTGGCCGAGCCCGAGCAGCACCTGCAGACGTACGGGACGCGCTACAACCCGGCCTTCTCGGGTGAGATACGCGTCCCTCTCGAATCGGTGGCGGCTCTCCCCTGGACGAGCGCAAGATCATCGCCCGTCGCGCCGCTCTCGAGATCCGGGCGGGCAGCGTGGTGAATCTGGGCATCGGCATGGCGGACAACGTGGCGGTGGTGGCGAACGAGGAGCGGGTCTCCGATCTGATGACGCTCACCGTCGATCCCGGGGTCATCGGCGGAGTTCCCATGGGCGGCCTCGACTTCGGAGCCGCCGTGAATGCCCAGGCCGTCATCGACCACGCCTCCATGTTCGACTTCATCGACGGCGGCGGCCTCGATCGTGGCGGTGCTCGGCATGGCCCAGTGCGACGCCTCGGGAAATATCAACGTCAGCCGCTTCTCGGGGCGGCTGGTCGGCTGCGGTGGGTTCATCGATATCAGCCAGCGGAGCAAGAAGGTCGTGTTCGTCGGGACCTTCGCGGCGGGCGGGCTCAGGGTCGCGGTCGAGGAGGGGCGGCTGGCCATCGTCCAGGAGGGCAGGCACCCGAAGTTCGTCACGGTCATCGACGAGATCACCTTCAGCGGGCGGGTGGCCGCCGCCGAAGAGCGCGAGATCCTCTATGTCACCGAGCGATGCGTCTTCCGGCTCGGGGAGCAGGGCCTCGAGCTCGCCGAGGTGGCACCGGGCATCGACATCGAACGCGACATCCTCGCCCGGCTTCCTTTTCCATTAGCGGTGGGCCAGATCCGCCCCATGGACCCTGCCATCTTCAGGCCCGCCCCCATGGGGCTGCGGGCCCAGCTCCTCGACATCCGCATCGAGGACCGCATTTCGTACAACGCGGACACGAACACGGTCTTCCTCAACTACGCGGGCATGCACGTCCGCACGGAGGACGATCTCGGCCGCATCAAGGACGCCGTGGACCAGACCCTCCAGCCGCTGGGGCGACGGGTGCACTCGATCGTCAACTACGATTCCTTCGTGGCGGATCCGGACATCCTGGACAGGCGTGCGGACCTCGTGAAGTACGTGGAGGAAAAGTACTACCTCAGCGTGTCACGCTACTCGACGAGCGGGTTCCTCCGGCTCAAGCTGGGAGCGGAGCTGAGAAAGCGGCGCCTGTCCTCTCACGTCTTCGGAGACGCGCCGGGAGGCTCGGCGTCACCTCGGAACGACGTAACAGCACCTTCACGTGCCGGTGCTGCCGAACCCGCCCACGCCTCGCGCCGAGTCGGGCAGGCGCTCCACCTCCACGAGGGTGACCGCAGGCCACCCGCTGGACGACGAGCTGGGCGATACGCTCCCCGCGCGCGATGGTGACCGGCTCCGCCCCGTGATTGATGAGGAGCACCTTGAGCTCGCCGCGGTAGCCGGAGTCGATGAGTCCGGGCGCGTTCAGCACCGTCACGCCCTTCTGCATCGCCAATCCGGAGCGGGGCAGCACGAAGCCGGCGTGACCTCCGGGAATGGCCACGGCGAGACCGGTGGGAACCAGGCGCCGCTCGCCGGGCTCGAGCCGCGCGAGCTCAGAGGCGCGGAGATCGAGGCCGGCGTCTCCCGGCTTGGCATAGGCAGGTAGGGGCAGCTCGCCGTCGAGTCTGACCGCGGCGATGTCCACTCCGATTTCCGTCTCGTTCATCTCAGCTCCTGTCACACGATGTCCAGGGAAAGTGGCGCCGATCAAGCCCGTACGCCGCTACCGAATTTGACCCGAGCGGGCGGCCTCGTGCGCGACGGCGGCCGCACGGCCATGACTTGTCTCGAGCCCCGCCGCCGCTCGCGAGAGTCGCCGGTTCATCCGGCTACACGTGCATCGGCTGGCGCTCCAGCAGCCGGAGCCACCCGCGAGCGATCCGATAGATGAACCACAATCCGACCAGCGACAGGGGCAGCCACGCGATGAGGAGGCCGATGCCCAGGGTGGCGATGATAAACAACGCGCACAGCGTCACCCACAGGAGCCCGAACCAGAAGGTACGGATCTGCCACCGGAAATGTGACTCGAGCCACGTCCCGCGCACCTCGCTTCGCTTCGCGTAGTTGAGGATGACGGCGATGATCGAGGGCCACCCGGTGAGAAACGCCCCCACGATCGTGGCGGCGCCGATGATACCCGTGACCAGGCTGAAGGCGTGCAGGGCGTAGATGACGTGCGTCAGCTTGACCAAAGGCTCGCGTGGCTCGGCGATAGCGGTCATGGGATATTCCTCGACCACGAAGTGTTGTTATTCCCGGCTTCCGTCCGTCCCGGCCAGCAGATTCTGGCCGGGTGCGAGAGGAGTGGATGATCGGTGGTGTCCGCACATGCGGCAAGCGAGAAAGGCCCTAGGCACGGCGACGCGGTCGGTGGCGCCGCGGACATCGGCGGTCGAATGACGCCCCGTAGTGATGACGTGCACCGCAGCCAGGCTCTCCGTGGGCCGTGCACAGCACGCTGATGTCTCAGCGGCAGGTCACCAGGGTGGCGTGGAGCAGGTTGGCATAGACCCGCGAGCCGAGCTGACTCGTCGGCGCGAAACGCCCGTCGACCGTCACCGTCGACCCAATCTGGCAGGCCGGTGGGACCGGACTGAGCACTGTGAGGATGGCCAGACCCATCCACCAGATTGAAGACGACCGCGGTGCTTGCAGCGATGCCGCCAGTCGTGGCGGGCCGAACATTCATCATCGAGCCACGGACTGTCAGATAGCGATTCGTGTAGGCGCTCGGGTTGCGGATGATGTCCAGGGCAGCGGTCTCCTCGCCGCAGACCGGTGCCGCCGTCACGGCCAGCAGAAGCAGAACTGCCGCGGCCGCCAGGCGCGTGGGGCTCAAGGCATGGCACGGAGCGTACCTGTACATCACGGAGCCGTAGTCTATCAGCGCCGATCAGCGACCGCGAGCCGCATCTCTGGGCAGGCTGTGAACATGGTGTCGACCCGGAGGATCCTCACGTATGATCGCGGCGAGGGAGCATGTGCGTGCTGAACGGGCTCGTGAGCCTGCGCTTCACGAGAGGGCCGCGGGGCGGATCCGCGCCGTCTCACTGGGACCTTATGTCGCCGGGGTGGGGAGCGACCGCTGCCGGAGGGGCCTGGTGTTGTCTGCCCTCCGCCCTGAGAGCCGCCCGAGGAACAAGTGCGTTTGGTATCACTTGTTGAGGCGCCTCATCCCGCCAGTACTTGGTCCCCTGCACCGTCGCCTGGAGTGCCAGGCCCGACTGGGTGAACTGATAGATCTCCATCCCCGCGACCGCCCCGGCCGTGGTCGTGCCGCTGGCCGCCGCGCCCGTCTCGCCCGTCTTGGCCGCGGCATCGGCCTGCCCGCCGAAGTCCCAGCCGCTGTCAACGAACCGCTGCATGACGGCCGGATCAGTGAAGATGAACACCACGCGGTAGTCCTTGACGCCCATGCCCAGGCCCGCGCCGGCACCAGCCATCTTCATGAACGTGTCCTTGCCCGTGCCGTTGTTGTGCACCACGCCGTAGCCGTTCTCGGTGCTCAGCAGCAGCACGATTGACGTTCAAGTTGCTGAAGAAGGCGTGCCCCGCCGCGTTCTGTGACCTTGGCCCGTAGCTCTGGGCGTGCGGCGTACAACTGAGTCAGCGTCGCGCTCTGCTCGCTTCGGATCGTGGACTGCTGCTCCGCCGCAGATTCTCCCTTCGCCCCGCCCGTGGCCCGGCAGCCCGACTGCAGCGAGACAGCGCCCAGGCACAGTACCAGCAACAGTGGGATGATCCTCGTGAACATGCGCGGCCACCTTTCGCTTCAAGGTCGCTCCAAACTCCCCCGGCGAACCACCCGTCAGGACTCTCGTCATCCGCCACGCCGCATTACTCTATGACCTCTCTGACCCCCTCCGTCATCGTGGTCTCCACGCAACGGTTCCTCCCCTCGAGTCAGGCGGAGAAAAGGCGAACGCGCGCGGAGCGTAGCAACAGTGGACCGGGCCGTCAGGCAAGCCTGCGAGAACTACGTGCGTAGCTCTACGTAGATCGAGGTGTCTGGGCTGGCGAACTTGCCAACGGTCTGGATTCTTGGGCAGGTCCGGGCAGCTGAAGGGAAATCAGCTTTGCCCAGGGATGATGGTTGTGGGCTCCCCGCCCCTCGACAACAGCACGCCACTCACACCTGCCCCGTTGTATACTCACCCCTCATTGTGGGCGGTCCCAAACCGAGCACGCACGGAGGTGAGGCCCAGTGTGGAAACGTGAGGAGCCACCAAAGCCGAAAAGTGTCCCGGCGGATCCGGTGCAGGCAACCGTCCTCTTCGATGCCGGTCCCGCCCCTTTCGTCGCCAACACCGCCCCACTCGTCGACGTCGTCTGATCGATTCGAGCAGACGCAGAAGGAACCACGGCCTGCACGATGAGCGGTTGGGTATGGGAAAGAGTATCGTCATCAACGGCGGAGTTGAGTGCCAGCGAGGATCTGACCGTCGAGGGGTGCGTGGAAGGGCAAGATCCAGCTGAGCGACCACGTACTCACGGTCGGCTCGAACGCGCGTATCAAGGCGCAGGTCACTGCGCAGAGGCGATCGTCGTCCTCGGTCAGGTGACGGGCAACCTGATCGCGACCGAGAAGGTCGACATCAAGGAGAGCGGATCGGTGGAGGGCGACATCGTGGCTCCGAGGGTCGCGATCGCCGACGGCTCGCACTTCCGGGGCAGTATCGACATGCAGAAGAAGGATCAGCCGACCACGGCGGACCAGACGATCGGAGGTTTCGAGACCGAATCGAAGACCGGGAAGCCGGATACGCAGAAGCCGGAACCGTCTTCTCTCGCAAGCAGCGGAGTTCGTCTCGCGTCTGAGCCGGGAGCCGCCGCGTACAAGTCACTCGGTGGCCGCCGGAGACGGTTCACGCGAGCAAGGTTCTCGCGAGCTTCCTGTCACTGCTGTTCGCGCGGCCGGCCGCCGAGGTGGTGGATCTGGGTCCCGTCACCGGCTCGAACGTCACGTTCCTCGGCGAACGGGTCGGCTGCAAGATCCACGTCGAGGACCTGTGCGCCGACATCGATCACCATCATCAAGCAAGACAAGTTCGATCAGCTTCCGAAGTTCCTCAGCGGACGACTCTCGATGGCCGACGCGCGAGTATCGACGCGGTGCTGAGCTGGAACATCTTCCGATTACCTCGCTCCGCTGGCGGCGAGCGCCCTGGCGCAGAGATAGTGCGGATCCTGCGCCCGGGCGGCGTGCTGCTTGCGTTCTTCGGCGCCAGTGCCTCGGACGATCCGCGCTACATCAAGTACTTCATCGAAGACGAGGCCCACCTCCGCCATCGCTTCTACCCCTCAGCCTGTGGCGGGCGATGGGTCTTGCAGAACCGCGACATCAACATCACTGTTCGCGGGTCTCGAAATTCGGGATTCGGTTCTCCTGAGGTCAGGGGTTCGGGAGATTCTCTTCCGAAAGCGCATCCAGAGCTGACATCGCTCGATTCATCAATCGGCGGTCGCTCATGCCATCGCTCGCCGGCGAACCGGAAGACCGAATCCGCCGACGCGGCGGTGTGTCTGGCCTAGCATGCCGCTCACCCGAGCCGGCTCGCTCGATCCGCGAGGAGGCCATTCATGTGCACTGTGGCAGGGGCTCCTGGGGCGGCCGGCGTCCGAGTCTGGCAGATTACGTCATGGGGACGGGGGCGCACGAGGGGGCGACCGCCGCCGGAGCGTTCTAATGTTTCCTACGCGCCTCCCGAAGGGGGTGTTGGTTAGCGGCGGGCTAGGCGGGCGAAGGCGGGCAGGCATGGGCGGACGACGCCGAAACCGGTGCGGTCGGCGAGGGCGCGGACCAGCTCGCGGACGTTGCCGCGGGCCGCCCGGGTCGTGCAGGCGGAGCGGACAGCAGTGCGGAGGCCAGGCGGCCCACCGCGGAGAGCAGGAAGAGCACGTGCAGGTTGCTCCACGCCTCGCCGGCGAGCTCGAAGTGGGCCGGGATGAGCGCGGCGAGCTGGCCGGCCAGCATCGAGGCCAGGCTGAAGCCCAGGCCGCCCGCGGTGGCGAAGGCGGCCAGGTAGAACGGCCGCGCGGCGCGCGGGGCCAGCCCGATGGTCAGGTCGAAGGCGGCGATGTTGTGGCCCTGACCAGAGGAAGGCGGCGACGATCGCGTGTCCAGCGCGATCGGCCAGAGGCGGTCCGGCGTGACGAAGAACCACGTCAGCGGCACGGCCGCGATGCCGAAGGAGCAGAAGACCACGACGGGCCCGGCGCCGATGCGGTCCACCGCGTGGCCCCAGAACCGGGCCGAGACGATGCGCACCACGGCCACGCCGACGCCGTGAGCGGCCACCACCAGGAAGCCGGTCTGGAGGTTCGTCAGCATGTGATACGCGAAGAAGCTGGCCGAGATGCCCACCGCGGCGTTCCAGGCGAAGAGGTAGCCGAGGAAGGGCCAGCGCGCGCCGGTCGCGCAGCGCGAGCCCGGAGCGCCTGCCACGCCGGAGATGTCGCCTCCGCGGCCACCGGGCGGCTCGTGCTGGCGGCAGCATCAGCACCACGCTCACCACGCCGGCCAGGAAGGCGGTGGCGGTGAGGATCGAGAGCGCGGCGCCGGTCCAGCCGATCGGCGCGAGCCGATCCAGCAGGATGCGCGGCGGCGAGCGAGGTCAGCGTGCCGGCGATGCTCAGGGAAGATCGTCCTGCGCCCAGAAGAAGCGCCCGCGCAGGCGGTCGGGCACGAGGTCGCCCATCCAGGCCACCCAGGCGCTGTTGCCGATCACGCTGGCCACCGTGCTGATCGCGACGATGCCGAGGAAGAGGTGGAGCTTGGTGGCCGGTGCCGCGTCGAGCGTCGGCAGCGCGAGCAGCGGGAGAAACGTCAGGCGCGAGATGCCGACGGCCCAGAGGGCGCACCGGTCTTGCGGCTGCGCGCGCTCGTGAACCAGGCGGCGGGCAGGCTCGCCACCTGGGCGCCGAGCGGCGAGCGCGCCGAGGAAGCCGATGACGGCCGCGCTCGCGCCCAGGTAGAGCGCCCAGCCGGTGATGACGGCGCCGGTGGCGCAGGCTGCAAAAATTTCCGCGAAGGCGCCCTCCGCCACGGCGGCGTTCAGCCGAGCGGCGCAGCCGGCGTCCGGCGGTCGGGGTCTGGCCGGCGCGCGGTCCGGACCCGGGGCGCCGGTCAGCGCGGGAGCTCGAGGCAGGAACCGATTCCCGGCCTGCGGGATCGAGAAGGCGGAGGCGATGCG